>Ga0123519_10012673_pt1 | contig 12215 bp, 7 predicted proteins | sample YelNatPaOPRAMG02_FD_87396 | JGI IMG/M metagenome (GOLD analysis project Ga0123519, IMG submission 87396) | Hot spring microbial communities from Yellowstone National Park - Yellowstone National Park OP-RAMG-02 (version 2) | ecosystem: Environmental > Aquatic > Thermal springs > Hot (42-90C) ... | reverse complement strand
TTCTCTACACTCGCTCCGCCGTAGTGTTGGCACATATTCGTATCACACAGGTCGTAACCTTCAGATTTGTGTTTTCCCATGTTTGCCAATGCGTATGTACGGGCGGCTACAGCTTGAGCCTTTAGCGACTCCAGTGGATACGATGCTGGCATTTCTTCCGGCAAGACGCCGCGGACGTAATCTTCAAGTCCCACAACGTTGACAAGAACCAGTACACCGCTTTTCATGCTGATCTCAATTGAGCCGCGATATTGCTTGATTGGGCGGGTAGGGGATTCAATACAAATAGGCTCTTCAGAGCGGTTGGGCGCAATCGTTAGGGTAGAGTTAGATAGATTGAGTATGCGACCATCTGTCTCGATCGAAATTCCTGCTTGAGAAGCAGTGAAAGTTGCCTTGATGCAATTCGATGTTGAGACCACGGGCTGTCCATCAAAGGCATTCCGAATCGAAACACCACTCGCCGCTGAAATTGTCGCTGTCTTCACTGATTTGAAGAATCGGATCAGCCCCACACGCAGTGTTATATTGCCTGCCGACGCTGCAAAGGCAGTCGGACAACCAAAAGTGATCGAAATAACGAGTGCGGCAATGCAACCGGTAAGCCGCCTTTTTACGAGAGCATGTCTCACCCTTAATACTTCATCCGGAACGCAAAGATTCAGTTACTGTAAGTTAGCACTTCGGGGCAGCCTTCCAGCACTCCTTCTAAAGTAAGCTTTTCCCGTCAATAAAACACAGCGGCGCTTGATTGCTCAAGTGCCGCTGTGTTTAGGTTAGGTTCCACTACGTTTTATTTAAGTGCAAGACGTCTTAGTTAGTAGAGTAGACTCTAATGTCGCTTGCTCGCCTCACTATTAGCAGAGGCCTGACGCCGGCTGCGTAGTAGAGGGATGAAATACCCGACAGCCCGACGGTTTGTCCACCATCCGGAATCAGCGCCGATGAGACATGCGACATGTCCACTTTTATGCCGTAACCTGGCAAGGAACCGTCGTTAAGGAATACGTAGTTGGCACCTTTAACGGTGACCTTTCCGGCAACTCTGATTGCGAGGCCGGTATTGTGCGGTCCGCTGCTATCTGGCACAGCGGGAATCGAACCATAGGCTGCGCCCCCAATGTTCTTGCAGAGCATTTCAAGCGGTTTGGGCTCCGTCGAACTGGTCTTGGACGGGAACGACGCGGCGTCAAGGTAGCGCTCTTTGGTGAGTGAATCGGTTCGCAAAACTCCCCGAACCGTGACCTTTTGTCCGACTGTTGCCGTATCGTTGGAAACGATCTTGATACCGCAGCTCCTGTCTGCCGTCTCGGCATAGTAGGCACCGGCTTCAGACGGAACAGCGGTTATGATGAGGTCCGATACTTCGGCATTTGTTCCGTCCGGCTGTTGAGCTTTGAGTGCTGCCAGAGTATACGGCGTATAAATGATATCCGTGCTTAAGCGGCAATCGTCTATACCATACATATGCCACTGTCCGCCTAAACCGCCGAATGATATAAACACGCTTATGCGATTGCTTTGTGCTACTGCGTGAATGCCGGCCATGTTATAACGCAGGTGGCTATAGAAACGAGGTGTCCACCGCACGTTTGGCGAGTTGGGATCGTTACCCCCGTATGGGTCGATTCCTACGCGCATATAGTCCAGCCTGCCATATTGATGCCATACATCGTACTTCCACGTGTTGTTTTCTATCATCCAGGACGACACGGCTGCAGTGAACTTATAATCATAGCCAGGAATCGCATTCACTGTTTGGTAAATAACTCCGTCGCAACTGGACCCGTTTACAGCAGCCTCGCATAACCAGTTTCCTGCATAAGGAGGAATCCCGCCAAACCAAGATCCGTCCGAAGCTTTAATGTCCATGCCAGCGCAAGTCCAACCAGTAATTGTTCGAGGCGATGAGCCGGACCCTTCTTCAAAACTGGGATTGGCGAGTAGATTAGGACTTTCGTTAATAGTGGCAGTCACCAGGTCACGAGTAACACCGGGATATCTTCCGCTGGCAGCGCTTTTGACTCGGAAGTGATACAAGGTGTTGGGTTCGAGACCGGTAATAGTTGCAACGTGGTTGGTAACCAACGAAGAATTGTAGTAAGTGTTGGTATAGGGACAATTCCAGGCTGCATATTCGATCGTCGAGTCGGACGGTACATCCGTAACCCATCGCACCGTAATACTTCGAGTGCCCCTATCTGCAAGTGCTACCACCGGATATGTTGTGAACTGAACGGTCGGTTTGGTAGCGCTGCCGGAGCTTTGTTCTTCCATTATAGTGCCTGCAATATCGATGCTGCCACCCTGAGCTACGCGGTTTACATATGCTTGTCCTCCGCTATAGAGGCTCCAAGGGTTTCCATAAGCCAAAAATGTTCCGCCGCCTTCTTTGGTTACCTCAATATAGTAGGTGTTGCCCGGAGTGAGCGGACATTCGCCGGGAGCCCAGGTCCACAATATCTCAGGGTCTCCCCAACGCGCTACTTTGTTCTTCTTTGCCGTGCCTATCTGAGCACCGCCAACTCCATTGTAGAGCGTGGCAATGTAAGTCCCGCTGGTGTCCGGTATCCAGGCTACGAAACTTAGAAGATTAACGCCACGCGCGGTAAATGTTTGCCCAATCGAGCTCCCAGAAAGGTTATAGCCGCCCGAACGAGTCCACAGGTTAGTCACTATACCATCATCGTCTGAGCAGATGGTCACGCCGAGATCCATATCCGGAACCGCAACACCGTCATGATAAAGACATCCCTCCGGCATAGGATCGGATAAGTCTGGAATTGGATCGTTATCGCACAGGATCGCTTTGGTCGTGCCAGCGGCCTTCAGCTTGAGGTAATACAGTTGTCCGGGCACGGTCGGCACTTCACCACCGCTCCATATAAGCCTGACGTCGCTTGGACCAGTAGGGCTAGTAAACGTTCGGGAAGGCCCGATTTGCGGACCGGTGGGACCACCTTGGTGGATGCTCGCTGTTATCTGTATTCCCTCAAGCGGACTGCGAACAATGACCATTACTACTGAGTTTCCAGTCGCCACAAATGTCTGCCCGATTTCGTTGTAGGCGGCGCCCCATCTTGGACCATAGCTCCACATATTTGCATGGAGTCGCAGGATCACTCTCGGTGTAAAAACGCCGGATAAGTTTTGGTTGATCGCGTAAGCCGACCGCCACCATGTATCCCAGGATGCGAGTGTATAAATGCCATCCGGCTGCGACTGTTTGTAGAAGTTGCCGTAAATATCCGTGTCGTCATAGAAACCTAGAGCTGTGCTGTTAGCAATATTGCCGCTGACGGAATACTCATACTGTCCCGTACCATAAACTTGAGGCGATGTGAGTTGTGGGTGCGGCGCATACCAGTTTGGATCCAGCACGTAGCCCTGAATCGTCGCGCCAAATGCTGGCATACAAACGGCCAGTACAACCAGTACAAGAATTGAAAGCATGCCGAGTATTATTTTCTTCTTTCTCCTCATCTATTTCACCACCACTGTTAGTTCAGGCCATATGGTGCGGATTCGGTTACGCGCACCCTGCCCCAATAAAGTTTTGAAGTTGAATAGCTGTGCCCGCAACTGGATGTTGCCATGTTTTTGTAAGGTTGTCAAGGCAAAAATTCTCTGCTTGCTTTATTTCGCATATTGGTGGTATAATACCGGTGTTCCATGATGAAGCGAGTCATGCGTGGGGCTGTAGTTCAGATGGGAGAACACCACACTGGCAGTGTGGATGTCAGGGGTTCGAGTCCCCTCAGCTCCACCATATTTATTTTCAACTTTCGAAGACATTCCAAGTGACTCGTCTGCTGCCGGCAATCGGTATTTTCCGCTTTGTTATGACACATCTGCTGCTTGTCGCCGTCATCGGTTTTGTGTTTGGACACGCGGCACCCTCAAGATCCGACACTGCAGCACTCCCTGAAGTAATTGTCCTCGTTCTCAGTGGTGTGGGGCCGTTTGATCAAGTTGCCGTCAACTACGACACTGTTGTATCCCAACGGCAGACCGAAGAGGATATTCGCGAAATCAAGCGTATTAGCGGCTGGCCTGTTCGGAATCTCGAAATCGTCACTCATAAAGACTCTACTCCTGGTTCCAAACCCGTTACCAGCAGTCGCTTCGAAGTTCCGCCGATCGCGAACAAGGCAGAAGGCACACTTCCGCTGGAACCCTTCATATCCGCTTTGAGACGTTTTCGGTCTATACAGGTCATATATCTGATTCCAGGCGAATTTAACTTTCATGGGCTAAAGGACTTTGAGAACGATTACGTTAAGATAAAACTGAGACAGCGCGAAGGAGCGTATACCTACCAAGTTCAAGTCAAAAACCCTGAGTTTGATAACCTAAACTTGCCGCTTAAAGAGGAAAGATCGGCAGAGATGCAAAAGACAAACATATCCGTTGCGGCAAGGCTCATGATTGTCCTAATGGTAGCGGTTGTGGGAGGAGTGTTAGTCTACTTGATCGCTTCCCGCTTTAGCAGAAGTAGCACGAATCGATAGTCAGAGGATAGTTGCAATGCTTGATCTTAAAGAAATGTCGTTGCAGGCCGCTCAGGCAAGAGCTTCCGATATATTCTTCAAGGCCGGTTCACCGCCAATGATGCGTGTGGATGGTAAGATTACCAATCTTGGCGACTATCCCGAATTGACGGGCGAAGACTGCGAGTCGCTTGCCTACAGTATTATGACCCACGACCAGATAGGCAGGTTTGAGCGCAGACACGAACTTGACCTGGCCTTCACAATCGAGGGTGTGGCCAGGTTCAGGGCTAACATATATCAACAGCGCGGGACCATCGGCATGGTGCTCCGCATTATCCCGCTAAACATATATACGTTGGAGCAACTCGGAATGCCGCCCGCAGTTGCAGACCTTGCTCGCCAAAGACAGGGACTCGTGTTGGTGACGGGGCCGACTGGCTGCGGCAAATCAACCACGCTTGCCGCTATGATCGATCTCATAAACAGCAATCGCCGATGCAATATCGTCACAATAGAGGACCCAATCGAGTTTGTTCATCAAGACAAACTGGCAATTATAAACCAACGCGAGATAGGCATAGATACCGACTCTTTTACTGATGCGCTCAAGTACGTAGTACGCCAGAGCCCGGATGTAATCTTAATCGGAGAAATGCGCGACGTTGAGACTATGAACGTTGCGCTTGCCGCTGCGGAGACTGGTCACTTGGTATTCTCGACGGTGCATACTACCAGTGCTGCTGAGACTCTTGACCGCATTATGAACATGTTCCCGCCGCATGACAAGCCGATGGTTTGTATGCGCCTGTCAGTTTCATTGAAAGGTGTTATCTCCCAGAAGTTGATTCCGCGCAAAGACAAGCCCGGTCGGGTTGCTGCAGTGGAAGTCATGATCGCCAATCCAACTGTGGCCAAACTGCTCGAAGAAGGCCGATCGGGGCAGATTCATCAGGCAATCGCCGAAGGCGGATTCTGGGGAATGCAGACTATGAACCAGTGTCTGGATAGGCTCTACAAGGCAGGGATTATATCCGAGGAAGAAGCTCTTGCCAACGCAGGCAACGTGACCGAGCTCAAGCAGATGATGCGACGGCAGTAGGTCCCGTTGAAGGTTGAAAAGTTGGAAGGTTGGAAAGTTAGGAAGCAATTATCCTGCTAAAAACTCCCTAACTTTCGAACTTTCCGCTTTTCGACTTTCGATTATGGGGGGATGCCGCTTGGTTATCGACGACCTCTTGAGGGAATTGGTCTCGAAGGAGGGTTCGGACCTTCATCTTCGCGTGGGTGAGCCTCCGGTCTTTCGCATCCACGGCAAACTTGTCCGCACCAATTATCCTGTTATCACCTCAGTTGAAGAGATCGTGTATCCGATCCTCAGTCCTGAGCGCCGCGCAAGGTTCGAGAAGAACATGGAACTTGATCTTTCTTACGAGATCAAAGGTCTCTCGCGTTTTCGCGTCAACTGCTTCCGACAGCGCGGGCATATGGGAGCGGTTCTTCGTGCGATTCCGGTAAAGATCAAAACCATCGACGAATTGATGCTGACGCCAATCACCAAAGAAATAGTGATGAGGCCAAGAGGACTTGTCTTAGTTACCGGTCCTACCGGATCAGGCAAGTCGACCACATTGGCTGCGATGATAGATCACATCAATCGCAACCGTCGCTGCCACGTGATCACTATAGAAGACCCTATTGAGTTTGTCCATGAAGACCGGATGAGTGCAATCAATCAACGGGAGATAGAAATCGATACGCATTCGTTTGCTGCAGCTCTGAAACACGTTATGAGGCAGAACCCCGATGTGATTCTCGTAGGTGAGATGAGAGACCTGGAGACCATCTCGCTAGCCATCACGGCAGCGGAAACCGGTCACCTAGTCTTTGCCACTCTGCATACCACCGATGCGCCGCAAACTATCGATCGTGTGATCGATGTTTTTCCTCCGGAGCAGCAAAACCAAATCAGAATGCAACTTTCGGTTACCATCCAGGCGATTATTTCTCAGACTTTGCTTCCGAGAATCGACACTGGTGGACGAATCGCCGCGTTCGAAGTTATGGTTGCTACCCCGGCTATCAGGACTCTTATTAGAGAAGGCAAGACACACCAGATCTATTCTGACATTCAGGCAGGCTCCGAGCACGGGATGATATCTCTGGATCAGTATCTTATAGACCTACTTAAAAAGCGCTACATTAGCTATGAAGACGCGCTTATGAAATCGTCTAACCCGCGAGACTTCGAGCAGCTTGCCTCACGAATGCTCGGAATCAGTCGGGGGGTGGCGAGATGAGCCGAGTAACTATTGACGATTTGCTGCATGAGGTTGTTTCTAGGGACGGATCTGATCTTCATTTGAAGGCAGACAGCCATCCGCTCATTAGAATCTACGGCGAGCTGTTGCCGATGGAAGAAAGGCCGGTTCTCAGCGCTGACGAAGTTCGAGACCTTGCCTACAGTATAATGTCTGACGCCCAAAGAAATCGATTCGAAAGCGAATGGGAACTGGATATGGCTTATGCCATCGAAGGTTTGGCTCGATTCCGTTGCAACGTGTTCATACAGCGCGGAAACGTCGGCGTAGTATTTCGAGTTATTCCGCTTCGTATACAGACGATGGAAGAGTTGATGCTGCCGCCGGTCTGCCGCTATTTCGCAGAGAGGCCGAGAGGTCTTGTCTTGGTGACCGGACCGGCTGGCTCCGGCAAGTCTACTACCCAGGCCGCGATGATCGACTACATCAACAAAAACATTGCGTGTCATATAGTCACGGTCGAAGACCCTGTCGAGTTTATACACGAGGACAAGCTGGCCCTAATAAACCAACGAGAGCTGGATACGGACACGCTTTCCTTCAGCAACGCTCTCAAGTTTGTTCTCAGGCAGGATCCGGATGTTATCCTTGTGGGTGAGATGCGCGATCTGGAAACGATTCATCTCGCCATAACTGCAGCCGAGACCGGTCACCTTGTCTTCGGAACCCTGCATACTCCCGACGCAGTGCAAACAATTGATCGTGTTATCGATGTCTTTCCAATGCACCAACAGCAACAAGTGCGCATGCAGCTCGCGGTAAACCTGATTGGGGTCATATCGCAGACGCTTGTGAAGCGCAAAGACGGCCGAGGTAGAGTTGCAGCATTTGAAACGCTTGTTGCGATTCCGGCTATCCGCAACTTGATCCGTGAGTCAAAAACATTCCAGATAGGTTCAATGATCCAAACCGGCGCGCGCCAAGGTATGATGACTCTGGACCAGTACCTGGCAATGTTGGTCAAGAAGGGAATTGTGGATCGCAAAGAAGCCGAAATGAAATGTCAGAGCATTAAAGAGTTCAACGCTCTGATGGAAGAAGCACAACCCTCCAGGTCTTAGTTCGGTTCGCAGACTGCTGGTACAATTACCAGATTTTGGTCTTGGCGGAGGTAGAATTGTGCCTGATCGGGAATATATTACTGTCCGGCAAGTTGTGTGGTGGTTGGGAAACGGCTGCTACTCACATGCCGACATGGTGTGCGAAGCCAGCACTCTTCGGAGGATCCGTTAGGTCCTTCAGCCATACCATACGCTCGTCTGAAGACGAATGCCGGACGTCGAGCCAGGAGGTCTCGAGAAGTTCGGGGCAACTTCGATTCTCGGCACTGGCTCATTTGCATGTACGCAGGTAATACGACGCCGCCGGTAGAACGATTCTTGCGTGGAAGAGCATACATTTGTTGTTGAAGAAGACACAGATCGGCGGTTGGATGTCTATGTGGTAGATCATCTGCCGCATCTTTCGCGCTCGTTCGTGCAGAAGCTTATTGCCGAAGGCTATGTTACGGTCAATTCCGCGATCCAGCGCCCAGGTTATAAAGTGCGCAGAGGCGACCGGATCGACGTGACCGTGCCGCAGCCGGAACCGACCACAATCAGTGCACAGGATATTCCGCTCGATATCCTCTACGAAGACGACTACATCATCGTAATCAATAAGCCCAAAGGTATGGCAGTGCATCCGGCGCCTGGTAGCTGGAGTGGTACGCTCGTAAATGCGATCTTAGCGCATTGTTCCCAATTGTCGGGTATAGGCGGGGTGGAACGTCCGGGAATTGTGCATCGACTGGATAAAGATACATCGGGGCTGATTGTGGTTGCGAAGACCGACCAGGCGCATCGTGTGCTTCAACAACAGATTCAGAAACGCACAGCCGAGAGAAAATACACCGCTTTGGTCTGGGGCGAGACTAAGTTCAATGAAGCCGTTGTTGAAGCGCCTATCGGACGGCATCCGACGGATCGGCAGAAGATGGCCGTGATCAAGGACACGTCTCGTTATACTGCAAGAGAAGCGATCACACGTCTAAAAGTATTAGAACGATTCCGAGGCTTTACGCTCCTGGAGGCAAAACTGGAAACGGGCAGGACACACCAGATCCGTGTTCACTGTTCGTTTATCGGTCATCCGGTGGTCGGCGATCCCGTTTATGGTGGAACGAAGCGGGCGGTGCCTCAGACTTATAGCAAACTTCAGCAGCAAGAACTTGAGCAATTGATCGGCAGTTTGCAGGGTCAAGCGTTGCACGCTCACTCACTGGTATTCGAGCATCCGGTTACACTCGAGCGATTGTCGTTCGAAGCTCCACTTCCGCCGGATATGCAAGCTTTAATCGACTGGTTAAGAAAGAACGGCTGATGGAATAGGCCGCCACGTTTCAAATTAGATGCATCGCACGAAACTCTAAAGCGTCGTAACTATTGCGGGCGAACGGATGTTAAAGGAGGCGACTGACATGGCTCGTTTGTGGTGCGGTACCAGCGGATACAGCTATCAGCACTGGCGGTCGGTGTTTTATCCTGCTGATTTGCCTCAAGGGAAGTGGTTGGAGTATTATGCTCAGCACTTCGACACTGTGGAGCTCAATAATCCGTTCTACCGATTGCCGGAACGGTCTGCGTTCGAGAACTGGCGGCGACGAACGCCGGACGGATTCATATTCGCGGTGAAGGCTAGTCGATATCTGACGCATGTCAAGAAGCTTGCCGATCCCGAAGAACCACTTGAGAGAATCCTGTCGCATTCGGAGGGTCTGGGTGAAAAGCGTGGACCGATACTCTATCAGTTCCCGCCGAGTTGGGAGAAAGATATGGAACGACTTGAAGCGTTTCTAAAGCTTCTTCCCCGGAACCTCAGGCACGTGTTTGAGTTCCGAAATGACACATGGCACTGCGATGAGGTATGGCGACTGCTGGAACGATATTCGGCTGCGTATTGCATCATGAGCTCGCCGGGATTACCTGTTCATCTCAAAACCACTACGGATTTTTCCTACATCCGCATGCACTCCGGCGGCGAAGAAACAGCCGGAAACTACACAGATGAGCACCTTGAAACATGGGCCGGACTGGTAGACGAGCTTCTTGATAAAGGTGACGTGTATATCTACTTCAACAATGATTATCGTGGTTATGCTGTCGGGAATGCTCTGACACTGCGGCAAATGGTTGTAGGCGACTGTTGACTTTAGATCTCTGTGTGGTAACATAACGCCAATAAACTCATCGGCGCAATCGATTCCATTGCATGAGGTGATAATGTGAGAGCTTTACTGGTTCTGGTAATCGCGGTTGTTTTGCTGGTTGCACCGCTACATACACTCGGAGAGCCGAGTTGGCAAAAGGTTTGGGAAGATACATTCGATAGACAAGATGTAGGATCAGATTGGTACCTGATTGCGGGAAAGGCGTCCATAGTAGATGGTCGTCTGTTTTTGGAAGGCGGCGGGGCGACTATCCTTGTAGAACGAGCATTTAAGCCGGATGTCCGATTTGAATTCGATGCTGAAGCAGATCCTAGTCAACCGCCGTGTGATTTGTCTGCTGCTATTGGTGCCAATAAGTATCACGGCTATGCCTATCTGTTAGCATTTGGCGGCCAGAGCAACCGCGTCAACCAGCTTTTGGGACCGGATGTGCGCCAGGTGGATAAAAAGCCTCCGTTCGTAATCGAACATGGAAAGAAGTATCACATTGTAGCGCAGCAGGAAGGAAAGCGACTTACATACACGGTAAACGGCGTAAAAATACTTGATGCTGTGAGCGCCGATCTAGCCTGCGGTCCCGGTTTTGACAGGATAGGGTTAGTTACATGGGCAGGCATGTTCGTGGACAATTTCCGAGTTTACGAGCGCTCGGAACCGCATCCCAACACGCCGATATATCCGACCAGGCTACCCGATACCGCACTGTATCGTAATGGCCGGCAATTGGTTGTTCGAGATGGCGCTACTGTTACGGCAGATGTGAGAGAAGCGGTAGACGCATTCAACCACGGAGAACTGCATGAAGCGCTGGCTTTGTTCCGGAAAGTAAAAGATCCCATTGTGTCGCTGGTGGGTGAGGCGTATGTCATAGGAGACTTGGGATACGAGGAGAAACTCCAGTTTCAAGAGGGCAAGCAGACGGCTGATTTCAAGGAGCTGGCCGACCGATTTGCGAAGGCTGCGAAGACCGACCATTCAAATTCCGAGCTTGCAGCGTATGCTCAAGCGGCAGCATGGCTTCCGGCCCTGATCATGTCGAGATCGGGTAGAACCAACGCAGTTCGGCTGGTTGCGCTTGGTCCGGAAAACAACCCGTTCTACTATAAAGCACGGCTATACGAGGCACGGTATCACTATTGGGACGGTGCTGAAGGCGGCAACAACGAAATGAAGCAGCGAGCGCAGAGCTGGATGGCCGAGCTCAAAAAGCTGTGGCCGGAAAACAGTGTTCTGCGGCAGTATACGGGAGAGCAAGTTCCGTGGGCCGAGGAATTGAATGCCGACACCAGCCGTCATCCTGTATGGGCGGCTTATTTGCGTGAGGCGTATGGTCGGCAAATTAGGATAATGGAACGGTTTTTCACGTGTCGCCAAGGGCCGGATGGCGGTTTAGGTGGAGGCTACGGTGATGATTGTGAGCTTATGCGGACATGGATGCAAATCGCGGCTATATCGTCTGCGAGCGAGACTGTAAGAGCTGGCATTGAACGCCTTTCGGAAGGAATCTGGAAGAACGAACTCAAGGACGGATTCAGCCGTAGCATAGGAGATGTGGAGCATTCGGCCGAGCCGTCTGCCGATACGCTTCCTACGATGCTGCTGATAAGATACGGCGATCCGCTTTGGGTTGAGCGCAATATGCGTTCTTGCAAGACCATTCGTGAAAGATTTATGGGGATCGACAAGAAGGGTTATCCGAGGTTCAAGTCTGCAGAGTTCGGCGCAGACGGAGTGAACACCGATCCGAGAGCTGGTGGTGATACCGGGTATCATGCTCGACCAATGAAGCATTTTATATGGCAGGCATGGTGGGGCGATCTCGAAGCCAAGGATTGGTTCGTTAGGTGGTGCGATGGCTGGAGAGCTGCTACGATAGCCAGAATCGGCAATAAGATTCCGGGGTATGCACCGCCTACAATTTGGTATCCTTCGGGAGGCATTAATCCGCCTACGGGCGCGCGATGGTTCGACAGGGGATGGAACTACTACGGCGATATGGGCGGAATGATCCACGATTCGTTGCTATGTGCCTATTACTTGACTAAAGACGCGAAGTTTTTGAAACCTTTCCAACTTGCCATGGACATAGCCACTTATGGTCCTTATACATGGACACAGTATCCAGAAGGAAGCGAAGAAGCGCAGCGTCAGGGCATAGCTCATATGCCTGATGCACAAAAAACAGCACTATACAAG
>Ga0123519_10012671_pt1 | contig 12219 bp, 7 predicted proteins | sample YelNatPaOPRAMG02_FD_87396 | JGI IMG/M metagenome (GOLD analysis project Ga0123519, IMG submission 87396) | Hot spring microbial communities from Yellowstone National Park - Yellowstone National Park OP-RAMG-02 (version 2) | ecosystem: Environmental > Aquatic > Thermal springs > Hot (42-90C) ... | reverse complement strand
GACCGTCACATTGATCGTCTCGCCTGCCGAATAGCTTCCGTCAGGAGTGGAAGACACGATCGAGGCAATGACCGGCGGAAGAGCGTCCGTGACAGTCATGACGATCTGAACCGGCAGCAGAACCGGCGGAACGTCAATCATTCCCGAATGCATGGCGCTGAAGACAACCTCGCCTGTGTACACGCCCGGGGATTTTCCGGAGGCGCTGTTCGTTATCTGCACAATCTGTACCGTTCCGGTCGGCAGCAAGCCGTTCGTCGCCGAAGGAAACAGGAAATCGTTCGTGGCAAGAAGCGCCCACTGCATGGCGTTCGTTGACGGTCCCGAGTCGCAAAGGGCAAGAAGAAGGTTCGTCTCTCCTCCGACAGGCGCCAGGGTTCTGATGCTGGCGCCGCGCCCGAAGCTGTTGGACGGCGCCACTTGCGGCCTGGGCAGGATGCCCCAGTAAACCGTCCCCGGCTCCCCAAGAGGATCGCCGCCTGCCGGCGCTCGGTCCGCGGTGACTGAACCTGCAAAGTCTCCGCCAGACCTCCAGATGGCGATTCGGCCTCCGCCTCCTCCGCCGCTCGCTCCGCCGCTCTGGCCGCCTCCGTTTCCGCCGTTTGCCCTGACCACCGCGGTTGCCGCGCCGTACAGGTCCCGGGCCGTGATGAAAATCGCTCCTCCCGACCCTCCGCCGCACCGGCCGGGCCCGTAGCTGCCGTTCGCTGTGATGATGCCGGCGATGGAAACGGTCCCTGTGGCCGCAATTCTGATCGCTCCTCCGCCCGCTCCGCCAGGCTGAGGAGGACTCTGATATTTCAGGCTCGATCCGCCTGCGCTTCCCGGAAACACTGGCGCGGTGAGCGAATCGTTGGTCGCGCCTCTCGGCGCGCCGCTGTACGATCCGCCCCGGCCGCCGTGGCCGCCGCCGCCTGCCTCATTGTCCACCCGGCCGCCGCCGCCCGGGCCGTAACCCGGCGAGTTGCTCAGGCCGCCCCATCCCTTTCCGTCTCCGTCAACCAGTCCGCCAATGCCCAGACAGAACGACCCGCACCAAACCGTCAGGTTGTTCGACATGAGATCGTTCGTGAACAGGTTCGATATTCGAAGAACCCCTCCGGTCAGTACGTTTACAGTTTCGGCGGAGAGACTGGTTCCCCAGTTGGTGAATATGAGCGAGGCATTGCTTATCACGACCGTTCCAAGCCACGGAGTCGAATTCGTAAGGACAACTGCGCCGCTGGTGATCGAAACATTGTCGCCTGCGGCAGGAACAGTGTCGCCGGACCAGTTCGCTGCCTGGTCCCACCAACCGGTGCCGCCACGCCACGCCACATCGGCCGCAAAACCCGGCCGCACCGAGCAGAGCGCCGCACACAGGAGCGCGGCAGCAAACGCCCGAACCGCTTCGGACCGTCCCATGGCTGGACCGGCGGCAATACTCATCATCTGTTATTGTAGCTTTCAGCCCCTCCGTGTTCAACCAGGATTTTGCGATTTGCGAGCGCGGATTTGCTCGCGCGCTCCGCCGCCGGTTTGCTATCTGTGGCTTCAGGCAGGGAGGGCATGTCCATGTTCACAGGCTCGCATTCAGGCTCCGGAAACGGAGGGCTCAAGCTCGCGTGGCGCGTCGGACTGTGGCAGTGGGAAACCGATTCGGCGTTCGACCGGCTCCTGGGTCTGTTTCGGGAACGGCTGGAAATTGTCCACGAAGCGGCGCTCTTCGACTCGATTACACACCATCTCTACATCCCGCTCGACCTCTATTCAGAGCGAATGGCTGTGGCGTCCCGCCGGCTCGAACGGCTCCGGAAAGAGGGAATCTCTTCGGCAGGAATCAATGTCCTGTGCACAATCGGGCACATAAACGAGGCATGGGATTATATGCCGCCCCTGCCGTTCCAGCCCATGGTCGGCCATGACGGCAGGACATCGAGGGGGTGCGCGTGCCCCAACTCGCCGCAATTCCGGTCCTATGTCAGCGAAAAGTACAGGCTTGCGGCACGCGCGAGGCCGGATTTCATCTGGGTTGACGACGACATTCGCATGCACCACCACGGCGTGGCCTGGGGCTGCTTCTGCCCGTTATGCCTCGAGATCTTTGCCGGCCGGATCGGCAGACGCTGGACCAGGGAGGAACTGGTCAGGGCATTCGACGATCCGGACCAGGGCCGCGCGCGGGAGCTGTGGGTCGAACAGAACATCGCTTCCATCGAATCGCTCCTCGCGGAAATACGGCGCGCTGTGCATGGCATTGACCGGCATATTTCCCTGGGCCTCATGACATGCGGCGCAGCCTGGACAACCTACTCCGGCCAGGCCTTCGAGCGATGGTTCACGGCTCTTGGTGCGACCAGGGCGCGGCCCGGCGGCGGCTTCTATACCGACGCCATGCCCCGCGAGATGCTCTGCAAGGCGCACGAATGCGGATGCCAGCGCGCCATACTTCCCGCTGGCGTGACAGAAGTGCAGTATGAGCTGGAGAATTTCCCGTACCAGCGCCTCAAGAAATCCGCGAGGGCGGTGATCAACGAGTGCAGCCTGGCCCTGGCGCACGGTCTCAACGGCGTGGCGTTCAACATGATGGGAACGGCCACCTCGTGGGCTGATTTTCTTCCATGGATGGACGCTGTGCCAGCCGCAAAACCCGCGTGGGAGCAATGGGTGGCCCGCGCCGACGGTCTGCCGACTGCGGGACTGTGGCCTGCCTGGAACCCCGGGCTCATGGCTCAGCGCAGGGTCCGCGCCGGCGAAACCTGGCTCGGCTGGCATCAGGACTACAACATCAGCCGTCCGGTAATCCTTGCGGAAATCGGAATTCCACTGGCCTCGGACAGGACCGGCAATCCTGTCATACTCTCAGGCAGGATCGCGGAAGCCTTTTCCGACGCCGAGTTGAGAGCCATGCTGGCCGGCGGCGTGCTGATGGATTCGACAGCCCTGATGGTGATCGAAGAGCGCGGGCTGAGCGGTCTGGCCGGAGCGCGCGTGGCGCGGCGTCTTGACAACGGCCTGATGGAACGGTTCACGGACGATGAACTCAATGGACCGGCCTCGGGCGAGCTCCGCGACGCGCGCATCGAATTCTGGGGTGATGCCAAAGGCATGGGCGACGTGCTCGAACCGACCGCGTCCGGCGCGCGCATCCTCAGCGTCATGGAAGACTATTTTCTCAGGCCGGTCGGACCAGCCATGATCGCGTTCGAGAATGAACTGGGCGGCCGGGTGGTGGTGATGGGTTACGCGCCGTGGATTTTCCTGCATTCGGCGGGAAAGAGGCTCCAACTGCAGAATGCGGCCGACTGGATAAGCCGCATGACGATGCCGGTGCGGATCGTGGAGCCTGTGTCTCTCGCCTGCGTGGCGCGCTTCTCCCATGACCGCAGACGCGGGGCGGTGATGCTTGTCAACGCCGGCATGGACGACATTCGCCAGGCCGATGTTCTCGTCCGGACCGAGGCAGGATGCGCCCGTGTCCTGAGTGTCGGAGAGGGTGAGAAGCCTGCGCATGTCGAACATGACAGGACAGGCCTTCGAATTGTGCTGTGCGACATCAGGGCGTGGGAAACGCTGATCGTTCTGCTGGGAGAATGAGCCGGCCGGATTCCTGGTCATGCCCCGGAGAAATCCATCGTTGACCCTGCTCCTGCTGAGGCGATAAGATCGCGCGGTTGCGTACAGCCGGAGGAAATGCGCCGTGCCAGCCGGAAAAAAACGCGGACAGGCCGGGCCGGGAAGCGCGGCGGAGTGGAAGGTGCTCCGCCGCGACATCGTCGAGAACCTCCTTTGCCATCAGGGAAAGTTTCCGGCCGTTGCCTCGCCCCTGGATTTCCACATGGCCCTTGCGCACGCGGTGCGCGACAGATTGCAGCATCGGTGGATCGAAACCGCCGCCACGTATTTCAAGAATGCATCGCGCACCGTCATATATCTGTCGGCCGAATACCTCATAGGACCGCAGCTTGCAAAACACCTTCTGTACCTCGGCATCATGCGCGAGGCCGAACGGGCGGCGCGCTCGCTTGATCTCTCGCTGGAAGACCTGATGAAGCTGGAGGAGGAGCCCGGGCTCGGACACGGAGGACTCGGCCGGCTTGCCGCCTGCATGATAGATTCGATGGCCACGCTCCAAATTCCCTCCATAGCCTACGGCATACGCTACGAGTTCGGCATTTTCGACCAGGAAATCCGCGACGGCTGGCAGGTGGAGGTGACGGACAAGTGGCTCCGCAACGGCAACCCGTGGGAGATCGCTCATCCGGAAATCCGGTACGAGGTTGGATTCGGAGGCAGGGTGGAATCCTGGACCGACGAGAACGGCCGCTACCGCGTCAGATGGATCCCCGCGCGGGTGGTCAAGGGCACTCCGCACGACATGCCCGTTCCCGGATACGGCGTTCCGACCACGAATCTCCTGCGGCTGTGGCGGGCTGAGGCGAGCGAAGAGTTCAATGTTCAGGCGTTCAATGTCGGCGACTATTACGGAGCCGTGCAGGACAAGGTCTTCTCCGAAAACATCACCAAGGTTCTCTATCCCAACGACAAGCCGCCTGAAGGCAAACTGCTCAGGCTCGAGCAGCAGTATTTCTTCGTGTCATGCTCGCTTCAGGACATGATACGCATATATCTCCAGCGCCGCAGGACATTCGACCTGTTCCACAGGAAATACACTGTCCAGATGAACGACACTCACCCCGCAATAGCAGTGGCCGAGCTCATGCGGCTGCTGGTGGACGTCCATCAACTGCCCTGGGAGGACGCGTGGGACACGACATGCCGCACGCTCTCGTACACGAACCATACCCTGCTTCCGGAAGCTCTCGAAACATGGCCGCTCAGGCTTTTCGCCGAGCTTCTGCCCAGGCACGCGGAAATAATCTTCGAAATCAACCGGCGGTTTCTCGACCAGGTTCGACTCAGATGGCCGGGAGACGAGGAACGGGTCCGCCGCATGTCGCTGATTGACGACTCCGGGCAGGGAAGGGTGAGAATGGCGAACCTCGCATGCGTGGGCAGCCGCAGCATAAACGGCGTGGCAAGGCTGCACACCGAACTCCTGAAGAAGACGGCGTTCAGGGACTTTTTCGAGATGTGGCCGGAGAAGTTCAGCGCGAAGACCAACGGCGTCAGCCACCGAAGATTCCTGATTCTCGCCAATCCGGCCCTCGCCCGCCTGATCAGCCGCGCCATCGGAACCGAATGGATGCGCGAACCCGCCGCCCTCCGTGAACTGGAGAAGATGCTCGCAGACCAGGCATTCCTCGAAGCCTGGCGCGCAGTGAAACGCGCGAACAAGGAGCGGCTCGCCGGTCATGCGCTCCGGACGACCGGCATGAGCGTGGACCCGGATTCCTTCTTCGACATTCAGGTCAAGAGAATACACGAGTACAAGCGCCAGCACCTGAACATCCTCCGTGTCATAGCCGACTATCTGCGCCTGCGTTCCGACAGCCGCCGGGATTTCCCGCCGAGGTCGGTTTTCTTCGCGGGCAAGGCGGCGCCAGGGTATCAATTCGCAAAACTGGTCATAAGGCTGATCAACGGCGTCGCCGAAGTCGTGAACAATGACCGCTCGACATCGGATTGGCTCAGGGTGGTGTTCCTGCCGGACTTCAACGTGTCGGCCGGCCAGATCATCTATCCTGCCGCCGATCTGTCCGAACAGATATCCATGGCAGGCACCGAAGCCTCCGGCACAGGCAACATGAAATTCATGATGAACGGCGCGGTCACGATCGGAACTCTGGACGGGGCAAACATTGAAATTCTCGAGGAAGTCGGCGCCGAGAATTTTTTCCTGTTTGGCCTGTCGGCCCCTGAGGCAGCCGCCCTGAAGAACAGAGGCCGCGACCCCCGCAGGATCTGCGAGGCAGACCCTGAGCTCCGCGCAGCCATTGACGCCATATCGTCCGGCATGTTCTCGCGCGGCGACCGGGACATGTTCAGGCCCATGCTTGACGCTCTTCTGAACATTGACGAGTACCTTGCCTTCGACGATTTCGGCTCCTACTCCGCGGCAAAACGGCGGGCCGAGCAGGCATGGCTGGATCGAACGAGGTGGGCCGGCATGTCCGTGCTCAACACTGCGCGAAGCGGCAGGTTCTCCTCGGACCGCATGGTGCGCGAGTACAACCGCGACATTTGGAAGGCTCAGCCAGTCAGAGTCAGAATGTCGAAAACGGCCGTTTCCGGCCGCATCCGGCCGGGCGCTGGCCGGCCATGACCGCGCTGGATGCCAATCCATCGCGGTTTTTTCCCTTCAATGTTCAACCCAAAATCCGGGTTCATGGGATTGGCATGATCTGTGCTGATTTATCTTCAGGAGATTCAGGCCATGAGACCCGAGGCTGGAAGAATGAATCATGATTTTGCGACCGGCCCGGGCAAGGCAGATGCGAACCGCGCAGAGATCATGGCATCCGGCTTCTCAAACGCAAAGTCCGGCATGAACAGGAGCCAGGGAAACGAATCTTCGGAACTTGCAGCCATCCTGCCAACCCTGAATATGATCGCCGTGTTCTGCATGGCCGCTCATGCAGGCTGCCGCGGAATCCTGCACAGCGCTTCGGCGGCCGACAGATGCTCACGTCTGCTCACAGGCTCGGGCCATGCGGTTGCCGCGCACCGGCTATTTCCCTGAGAATTGCCCGAGCCGCCTCGCCCATGTCCCTGGCAGCGAGAATCGGCCTGCCGACCACGAGAAACGACGCCCCTGCCATGACAGCTTCGCGCGGGTCGGCGATTCGCTTCTGATCTCCGGCTTCGCCTCCAGCCGGCCTGATTCCAGGCGTCACAACAACAGGCCCTGGCCCCAGCGCGGTCCGGATGCGCCGCGTCTCGAGCACAGAACACACAACCCCGTCGAGTCCGCAGGCAACAGACTCCTGAGCCAGTGCAATCGCCTGGTCCCCGGCCGATCTGCCGACTCCCATGGCCTGCAGATCGTCGTCTGAAAGACTCGTGAGAACAGTCACCGCAACCAGCAGCAGCTTGCTGTCCGTCCCCTTCGCGGCGCAAGCGGCAGCGCGCATCATCTCCCTGCCCCCGCTTGCGTGAATCGTCAGCATCTTCGCGCCGGTTCTCGCTGCAGAAGCCACGGCCCTTTCCACCGTGCGCGGTATGTCATGAAGCTTCAGGTCCAGAAAAACATTCCGCCCCTTCTCGATCAGCGGCTCCAGGGCGCGCGGCCCCTCGGCGGTGAAAAGCTCCAGGCCGACCTTGAACCACTTTATCTCAGAAGGCAGCCTTTCGAGTATCGGACCTATGTGAGCCGAGCTGGGAACATCGAGAGCGACAACCAGTTCAGGACGGCATCCTGTCTCGGTCGGACTTTGCATCCTCTTCCTTTCGCTTTTTTCGACGTTCGACCGGCATTCTGCCATCGGCCGGCCGCTGAACGCGAGGCGCCCCGCGCTGTGCTCCTCCTGTCTCATACCGCATCTGCCGGCCTTGCGCCAATCGCAAAACGCAAAATCCGGGCGGAAAAAAGAGCTTGATTCCTGTTCCCCGCTTCTTTTTCCATGTGCCGGTGAACCGGACAGCGCGACATTCTGCGGGACCGGCAACTGCCGGCATGTTTTTTCCTGTTTCCATCATCGCGGCATTCGCTCTGAGCCAGGGTTTTCAGGCATGGGCCGCTTCTCTGCCCGAAGCGAGGCTTCCGAATTTTTCAAGGGAAATTGCCATCGCCTCAGCGAGACTCCAGCAGGTTCAGGAAAGTCTTGCGAAGACCGAGGCAGAGGCTAACGAGGCTGTTTCACGCGCCAGGCAGGAAGCGTCCGCGGCCCAGGCGGCCATTGCCGATATTGACGCGAGAATGGCGGAAGCCCTGGCCGGAAAGAGGACCGATGAAGCGAAGGCTCTGGCCGAAGAGCGCAAATTGCAGGAACTACGGATGGAAACCGCTGAATCCGAAGGCAAACTCCATGCCAAGCGCATCGAGCTGGCAGAGGAAAAAGCCGAACTCTGGAAGCGGCGGCAGGAAACGCTTCGCATGGCCGAACACCTGGATCTGCAGGCATTTGCAGCGACTGCAGACGACGCCGCGCGGAATCTGCGCGTCATCTCCGACCTGCGCAAGGAGACCGAAAACCAGGCCGCCCGTCTCCGCAGATGCGTCTCCAGACGGCGCATGGGCCTTGCCCGCATGAAGTTCCAGCGTAATATGGCGGCAAACAGGGCCACCGGCGGCTCTGACATCGCCGGCCGCGCGATCCAGGTGCAGGCGGACTGGGTCAACCTGTACAGGGCCGAGGAAAAGCAGGCCATCATGCGAATGGCGTTCATCAGGACCGAACTGCTCGTCCGCCGCACGCTGGCCGAACTGATCCAGAAAAAAGATCAGGCAGCGGAAATCGAAAAGCTGAAGGCCCGGACATTGGAAGCCGCATCCAGCCTCGACAGGGTGAGGACTGAACTGTCGCCGCGGGCCGATGAGATTGACTCGCTGCTCGAGGAAATGCGGCGCAGGGAGGAGGAATGGGCAACCCATCCGGACACGTCGGTGCAGGCCGGCGACAAGGCCCTTTTCGACGTGGAAAAGGCAAGACTCGAAGCCGAGAAGGAGTTCATTCGGGAGATGATTTCGCTTGCGAAAGCGGCTGCGGCTTTCGCCGCGGAACAGGAGGAACGCCGGAAAGCTGCCGCATCTCTGGTGTCCGGCGAAGACATCAGGAGCCAGCGGCGCATACTGGAGGAAAGCGGCCGGACATCCGCCGACTACATCCTGAGCTTCAACGCTGTGCTGGCGCGCATTGAAAACAGACTGAATGCCCTCGGCCTCGACACTAATCTGCTGCATGAGCTCGAGAAGGAGATTTCCGGCCTTGTGCCCGCCGGCGCCGGATCGCCGGACCTTCGCGCGTCCCTTTCCGAGCTCGCATCGCGCTGCTCTGAGAAGAACCCCCAAACCGACGAACACAGGATCGCTGCGGCTGTGTTCCGAATTGCCCAGCGCGAAGCGACCAGGCGGCGGCTCGAGATGGCCGAGCAGTGGCTCGACATGACCCGGCGCGATATTGCTGCCCTCGACACCCTTGCCGCGTCAGCCCTGTGGACAACACGCGATCTGCGATTCACGACGCTGGCAGCCCATGAAACGCGGGATTTTCTCGGAGCGGCGTGGGGGGACCTCGCCTATTCCTGGGACGCCCTCAGAATGGGCCTGAGCGATCACGGCCGGTCGGCAAGAAGGCGCATCCTGGCCGCTGCCTTCGCTGTATTGATCCTTGTCGCCGGCATCAGATGCCTGGCGCCGCTTCTGGATAGAAAGACCGGAGGCCGTTTCGACGCGGCAATCGCCGCCATGCATCCGGCCGTGCCGTTTGTTGTGGCGGCTTTCGCATCAAAAATCGCGTTGCCGGAGAGAATGGCCGGCTGGACCGCGGCAGCCGTGCTGCTGGCATGTGCCGCGCGGTTCGTGGCGGATGCGGCAGCCGCCCTGCTCTTCGGAGATCCGGAAAAGAGGACCTCCTCTTCCTTCGCGGCCGCGTTCAGAAGCCTGTGCCGGTGGAATTTCGCGGCTGCGGCCCTCGCTGCATGCGCCTGGGCGGCTTCGATGCGATGGCACAATGCCTGGCAGATCCAGCCGATTATATCGGGTCTCTTTCTCCTTTCCGCGGCCGTGAGCGTCGCGCGTTTCCTGGTTCATCCGGCGCTGCTTGGCCGCGCGCTCTGGCGCTGCTCGCCGAACGCCCCGGCAAGGTTAGCCGGCGCAGCAACCGCCCTGATTCTCGTGATCATTGCCGCGGTCGCCGCCGCCTCATGGATTTTCGGCTACATTGCGCTGGCCGGCAGAACCGTTCTGACCGCCGTCCTTGCGATTGCCATGTTCGCGGCCGCTTTTCTCGCCACGCGGCCGGCGCGCCGAGTCCTTGTCCGCGCCGGTGTGGGCGAGACCTGGGCCGGCACATGGACATGGCTGATCAAGGCAGCGCTGGCCGCAGCCGCGGCATGCATCGCATTCAGAGCAGGAAGAGGACTTGTCAGGGACGTTTTCCTCGCTCCGAATGCGCCGTGGACACTCACCGTGGCGGCCGGGGCCGCATCGTCCATGTATGCGGCCTGGCTGCGCTTCTGGCACGCGGAACTCGCAGGCGGCATGACGGTAGGAAGCCTGGCTTACGGAATACTGGTTTTTGCCGCGTCGTTCTGGGTGGCGGCCCTTGCCAGGCGCCTGTTCGTGGAGCGCGTGCTGTCGAAAACTCCAATGGACGAAAGCACCCGCGCCACCTTCTCCTCCATAGCCGGCTACATAATAATCATCATCGGATTCATAACCGGCCTCAATATCGCCGGCTCCTCGCTGTCCAATCTGGCTCTCCTTGCCGGGGCCGTGACGGTCGGCATAGGTTTCGGCCTCCAGAACGTCATCAACAACTTCGTGAGTTCGCTGCTGATTCATTTCAGCCGCAGCATAAGAATCGGCGACTACATCGAGGTCGGAGGAACCCGCGGCACGGTTCAGGAGATCGGGCTGAGAAACACCATGGTGCGAAACGATGACGGAGTGACGGTCCTGATACCCAACGGCTCCTTTGTGACCGCAAATATCATCAACTGGACAAGCCCCCAGCGCCGCATCCGCCTGCACGTGCCGGTCTCGATACCGCGGTCCGCCGATCTGGCCGCAATATCCGATATCCTGATCCAAACCGCGCGGAAACATCCGAGCATAGTGTCAAATCCTCCTCCGACCGTCGAACTGCGGTCGGTGGCGGGAGACAGGCTGAACCTCGAACTGCTCGCATGGACCGACAAGCCGCCTGCCATGGCGGCGACCGTGGGCGAACTGAATCTGGCCGTTGACGAGGTTCTGCAGCAGGCCATACCCAAGCCTCCGAACGGCCATTGAAGGCAAGGCCTGTTCCTTGTAGCCGCCGCAAAACATAATGGCGAGAGGCGCGACTTGTCTTTAAGAGTAACTGCTCAGGTTGCCGCCCAAAAGCGGGTGGCCACCTGGCCCACGCGCAGCCAGTTGGCAACGTGGCAGCGCGTCCCCTTGAACCGCGAGCGGTCCACGAAGGTTTCCCGCGCATGCACGGGAGGCCAGCCGACGAAGCCGTCGCGGCCGGCACCTGAGCAGTTACGAAAAAAGGGTGACATGGCTTGAGCCGTTCGATACACTGCTACTGTTATTGTTTGCATGAGCTGTCGTCGGGTCTGGAAACCGTGGCATATACCAATACAGGGGATTCGGGACTGTCGCCAGACGTCTCGACAAGAGTCGGCTCCGGGAGCGGCGCAGGATCACGGTTCGACTTGGTTTCCGTGTCTCGTAGACCAGAACTCATTGCGGCAAGCTGCGTAGGGAGGTGATCTCCAGTCAACGACAAGTTACAGTCAAGTGTTGTTTTTTCTGTTAGGCTGTTAGGTTACACTAAAGTCTCACAAACAACGTGGGGGTGGACAAATGGATATGAATGCTGAGTTGCGAAAAACGTACGCTGCGAACATGCAAGTAATGGCTAGCGTCCGCACCGCTAGCGACAGGCTTCATGGTCCCTTCTTGATCTCCCCGTCAGAGGCATATTGCAATGCTCAGCGGAGGCTTCTGATCATTGGTCAACAGACGAATGGCTGGTGCCAAAGCGACGATGTGGATGAACAACTCCGGTGCTACGCGAGTTTTGACCTGGGCAGAAGATACTACCGCTCCCCTTTTTGGAGGGTCTTTCACAAACTCGAAAGAGCCATCCTGGGCGCAGAATATATTGCAGCTTGGGGCAACTTGAATAGGTTTGACTTTGACGGCAGGCGACCGCCTCCTGAGATCGAGAAAAGGATAGCCACACTGGATTTCCTTCTTGTTCGTGAACTAGAAATCCTCAGACCTAATATCTGCATCTGGCTGGTTGGCCCGGATTTCGACCAAAGACTTCAAGCCATTTTCCAAGGGATTAACATTGAACCTGTTGACGGTTGGACGACGAGGCAATGTTGCAAGATGAAACATCCGCTGTTGCCGGAAAGAACGTTTCGCACGTACCATCCCAACGCATTGCGACTGCTCCGAATCGAGGATCGGGTGATCGAAACGATCAAGAACGAAACTGATGCCTAACCAACTCCTGCTGGCGACGCCGCTACCCGCGCCGCGCCAGAGAAGTAACGTTGGCCGGCGGCAAAGAGCCTGGTGAGGTCCAGAATCTTCCTGGGGGACATGAGTAACGACACAGGCCGGAAGGTAGCGACAGCTTGCGGAAATGCACACGAGCAGCCCATTGAGTGCACTGAACT
>Ga0123519_10012656_pt1 | contig 12225 bp, 8 predicted proteins | sample YelNatPaOPRAMG02_FD_87396 | JGI IMG/M metagenome (GOLD analysis project Ga0123519, IMG submission 87396) | Hot spring microbial communities from Yellowstone National Park - Yellowstone National Park OP-RAMG-02 (version 2) | ecosystem: Environmental > Aquatic > Thermal springs > Hot (42-90C) ... | reverse complement strand
GGTCCCATTCCGGCCTTGCGTGAAGCATAGATACCGGACCCGTAGGCCTCATGGATGACCGGTACGGTTCCGTGCTAAAGGAGATGGCACAGTGCAAACCACCCAGGCACTGCAACAAGCCAGGCGCCCGGCGCTCGGCAAAATGGCCCGGCGGGAGGAGCGCGAGTTCTACCTCTATATCCTGCCCTGGCTGCTGGGCTTTTTGCTCTTTAGTTTTGCGCCGATCGTAGCCTCGCTCTTCCTCTCGCTGACCGATTGGTCCATGCTCAGCGCACCTATCTGGCGGGGCCTGAACAACTATATCACCATCTTTGGCAACGATCCCCTGTTCCGCAAGACCCTGATCAATACATTCGTATATACTTTCCTTTCAGTGCCGCTGGGGATTGTCCTGGCCATGCTGATCGCCATTCTCCTGAACCAAAAGGTACGGGGCATGACCCTCTTCCGCACCATCTTCTACATCCCGTCGCTGGTGACCGGGGTCTCGGTCGCGGTGCTCTGGGCGTGGATCCTGAACCCACAGTTCGGCCTGCTCAACCACTTTCTCATGGTTTTCTTTGGCATCAAGGGGCCGGAATGGCTCTTCAATACCAAGACGGCGATGCCCGCCATGATCGTCATGAGCCTGTGGGGCATTGGCGGCAGCATGGTCATCTACCTGGCCGGGCTGCAGGGCATCCCCGACCACCTGTATGAAGCTGCCGAGATCGACGGCGCCGGCACGATCAACAAGTTCTTCAACATCACGGTGCCTATGATGACCCCCACCATCTTCTTCAACCTCATCATGGGCATCATCGGCAGCATGCAGACTTTCACCCAGTTCTTCATCATGACCAACGGCGGCCCCGCGAACGCCACCATGGTCTACGTGCTCTACCTGTACCGGCAGGCCTTCCAGTACTTCCAAATGGGCTACGCCTGTGCGCTGGCGTGGATCCTCTTCTTGATCATCCTGCTCGTCACGCTGCTGCAGTTCTGGGGCGCCAGTCGCTGGGTCTACTATGAGGGGCAACTGAAAGGGAGATAGGGGCAATGGGCACATCAGAGATTTCCATGGAAAGCAAGCGGGTTGTCCCTCAGCGGCGCAGCCTGGTACAGAGGTATTGGCGCGAGTCCAGGCGGGTGCGGCATGCGGCCTGGCTGCTCCTGGTCTACGCGCTGCTGATCGCAGGGAGCGTCGTCTTTCTCATCCCCCTGATCTGGATGGTATCAACCTCCCTGCGGCCCGAGTGGGAAGTCTACAGCTATCCACCCAAGATCTTGCCCAACTATTTCCTGTGGCGCAACTATATCGAGGGCTGGACGATGCTGTTGCCCTTTACGACCTTTTTGAAGAATACGCTGACCATCACCATTGGCAACGTGATCGGCAACCTCATCTCGTGCTCCCTGGCCGCGTTCGGCTTTGCCCGCCTGCGCGCGCGGGGCCGCGATTTCTTCTTCATGCTGCTGATCAGCACCATGATGCTGCCCTATGAAGTGACCATGATCCCGCAGTTCGTCTTTTTCACCCGGCTTCTGAACTGGGGCAACAGCTTCAAGCCGCTGATGGTGCCCGCCTGGCTGGGCTGGCCCTTTGGCATCTTCCTGCTGCGCCAGTTCTTCATGTCCATTCCCATTGACCTGGATGACGCGGCGCGCATCGATGGCGCCTCTACCCTGCGCATCCTCACGCAGATCATGCTGCCTCTGGTCAAGCCCGCCCTGGCCACCATCGCCATCTTTGCCTTTGTGGGCAACTGGAACAACTTTATGGCGCCCCTGATCTACCTGAACGACATCAACAAGTACACCATGGCCATCGGGCTCCGCCTGTTCCAGGGCCAGCATGCCGTGCACAACCAGCAGTATCTCATGGCCGTCTCGGTGCTCAATGTGCTGCCCATCCTGGTCATCTTCTTCTTTGCCCAGAAGACCTTTATCCAGGGCATCGCGCTCACCGGCATCAAGGGTTGATCCCACCCGCGGCTCGGCCGGGCAGGCGCAGCGCTGGCAACCCGGCAGGCACCGGGGACCCAGGGAGGTCGTGCTGCGCCTGACCGCGTTGAAGGCATCTGGGGCGGATTCGCCCTCTTTCTTAAGCCAGAGTATCATCAGCATTATCTGGAACACGCCGGCTTGCGCGCTCCGCAGCCGCCCGGCTATAGACCTTGGAGTGGAGTGGATGATGTTGGCATCTGTCTGTGCCGCCCCGCAGGGCGGCACAGACAGATGCCAACATCATCCACTCCACTCCTCGTAGGAGGTTGCCGGGTAGCGGCGAAGCAAGTTGGCCGGCAACCACCGAGGAGGCAACAACCATGGGTACGGAACTGGAATTCGGAGCACTCCGCCGGAACTCGCTGCAGCGCCTGGGGGCCAGCCAGGACCCGCGGCTGAATTGGTGGCGAGAGGCCCGCTTCGGTATGTTTATCCATTGGGGGCTGTATGCCATACCGGCTGGGATATGGAAGGGTGAGGAGGTCCCCGGCATCGGCGAGTGGATCATGTACCGGGCGCGCATCCCGGTCGCCGAGTACGAGCCTCTGGCGGCGCAGTTCAACCCCGTCCGCTTTAACGCCGCCGAATGGGTCTCGCTGGCCAAGAAAGCGGGGCAAAAGTACCTGGTTATCACCGCCAAGCACCACGACGGCTTTTGCCTCTTCAAATCGGCCCACACCCGCTACAATATCGTCGACGCTACGCCCTTTGGGCGCGACCCGCTCAAGGATCTGGCCGCCGAGTGCGCCCGACAGGGCGTCAGGCTTGGGTTTTACTACTCGCAGACGCAGGACTGGCACCACCCCAACGGCGATGGCAACAGCTGGGACTATGACGAAGAGAAGAAGGACTTTGCGGGCTACATCGAGGACTATGTCAAGCCCCAGGTAAGCGAGCTGCTGAGCAACTATGGCCCCGTCTGCCTGATCTGGTTCGATACGCCCAAGCGCATCACCGCCGCGCAAAGCCAGTCGCTGGTGGACCTGGTGCATCAGCTCCAGCCCGATTGCCTGGTCAGCGGGCGCATCGGCAACGCCGTCGGCGACTATGCGGAAGCGGGCGACAATATGATCCCCACCCAGGCAGTCGAGGCTGACTGGGAGACGCCGGCGACCATCAACGATACCTGGGGGTACAAGGTCAACGACCACAACTGGAAGTCGACCGCCGACTTGCTACACAAGCTGGTGGATATTGTGAGCAAGAACGGCAACTATTTGCTCAACGTCGGCCCGACAGCCGAGGGTGTCATCCCCCAGCCCAGTGTGGACCGGCTGCTGGCCATGGGCGCATGGCTGCAGGTCAACGGCGAGGCCGTCTACGGCACGCGGCCCGGCCCACTGCAGGGGCTCGACTGGTGCCGCAGCACCGCCAAACCCGGCAAGCTCTACCTGCACGTCTTTGACTGGCCGGCCGGGGGAACACTGCGCCTCCAGGTGCCGCAGGCCGTCACCGGCGCCTACCTGCTGGCCGATGCCGCGCAGGCTCCCCTCGCCGTATCCCGTGAGGGCGACGACGTGCTCATTGCCGGGCCTGCGCAGGCCCCCGACCCGATCGATACGGTTGTCGTGCTCGGCACCGCCTGAGGGCCACTCCAGCCCGGCACGCCGGGCATAACGCCCCGCAGCGGCCCGGCATGGACCGTTTGAGGGGGAACTGGCGCCTGCTGGACCGCATTTGGGCGGCAGCCCCACGGCTGCCGCCAAAATGCGGTCCAGCAGGCGCCAGTTCCCCCCTTGAGGTAAGGGCCGGCGGCAGCGCAAGACGCCCGGCTACTATCTGCGACAAGGCACAAGGCGGGCAGACAAGCCTTTCCCATACCTCACCCTTCGCAAGAGAAAGAGCGCCCATGCTCCATCGCATCCGCACCCTGCCCCAGCGCCTATTCCCCTCCGTGCAGGGCAATTCCCGCGTCATCGTATTCACCGAGGGGGCCTGCGCCGTCCCGTACCAGTGGCTTGGCACCTACCTTCCCCTCTACATGGTCGCTCTCGGTGTCGGCAAGGTCGAACTGGGCCTGTTGGCCAGCCTGCTCAGCGCCGTGCAGTTGCTCAGCACCCTGATCGGCGGCTACATGGCCGACCGCTTTGGTCGCAAGCGCGTGCTCGTCGTGGGCGATATCATCGCCTGGGGCATCCCGCTGACCCTCTTTGCCATCGCGCGCAACCCCTGGTACTTTTGGGTGGGCAATGCTATCAATGGTTGGGTCTATGTCGTCGTGCCCAGCTTCCAGTGCCTGTTCGTCGAGGATGTCGCCCCGGAGGACCGCCCCGCGGTGTTCAGCGCGCTGCAGATCCTCTCCGCACTGGCCAGTCTCTTCAGCCCCCTGGCCGGTCTCATGGTCGCCCGTCTCGGCATCATCGGCGCGGGGCGCATTATCGCCGGCCTCACGGCCATGAGTGCAGTGGGAACGGCTGTCTTCCGCCAGTTTACCCTGCGCGAGACGACCATCGGACAGGCCAGGATCTCGGCGCACGCCCGGTCGAGCCACCGGGAGGTCCTGCGCGAGTACCTCAAGACCCTGCAAAGCATGGGGCGCAGCCCAGCTATACGCTCCTTCCTGACCGTGCGCATCCTCGATGCCTTTAGCACCGCCATGTGGGGCACCTACGCCGCCCTCTACCTGACCGATGCAGCAGGGCTGGGGCTGGCGAAAGCGACCGTCTCGCTCCTGCCCTTCATTGCGGCCATTGCCACCATCGCCATCCTTCTGGTCGGCTTTCGGGCGCTCACGGCCCGGCGCTCGCTCGATAACCTGATCGCCGGCCAGATGCTCTGGCTGGCGGCGGCCCTCTGTTTCGCCGCCTCGCCCGCCGGCACCCTTGTTTTCGTCCTGCTCTATGCCGTCTTCCAGGCCATAGCCAGGGCCCTCATCCAGCCTGCCATCGAAAGCCACTGGGCCAATATCGTGGGCGAGTGGGAGCGGGCCCAGGTCTTTGCCGTCAGCTCGGCGTTGAGCTCCCTCTGTGTCCTGCCGGCTGGCCTTATCGCGGGCGGGCTGTATGTGCTCTGGCCCCGGGCGCCCTTTCTCCTCGCCATCGCCCTGCAGGCGTTGTCATTGACGATTGTCCTCTGGCTGCGGCGAGTTGCCCATCCGGTGGCCGTACAAACGGAATAGTGGATGTGGCGGCACACAATGCCCCGTCCCGCCACATCCACTCCAAACCTTCAAACGGGCTAGCGCTTGACGATCAGCACGCGCACATCCAGGCTGGGGACGGTGAGACTGACTCCGTCACCCTCACGCACGAGTGGCTCGCCCAAGAGGTCCTCAGCCTGCCTCCAGCCGGCGACGTCGACCGTCTCGGTCACGTCGTGGTCGGTGGTATTGAGGAGCACCCAGGCCTCTTGCCCCTCGCCCACGCGCTTGCGCAGGGCCAGCTCGCCCACGCGTGCGGGGGCGACGCCGCACCGCGCCAGCAGGGCCAGCGCCAAGGCGTGCGTCTCGGCGCTGCGGTAGGCGGCGCCGCTGTGGCCCAGGTAGGTGCCCAGCAGCCAGGCCTGCCCTTTGCCCGCTGCACGCACGGTGCCGGCGACCTGCTCGCCATAGCGCAGGCAGGGCTCGCTCCCCTGGCACTGGAAGGTTTCGATGTAGACATTGGCGCGGGCCCGCCAGCCGGCGAGCGCCCCACTGCCCTCCAACATGGCTGGCTCCAGGTATTCGCCCCAGGTGCGCTCCTGCGGCGACCACTTGCGGCCGTCACCGGGCTCGCGCACCATGGTAAAGCTCTCCTGCGCCACGCCAAAAAGCTGTGCCAGGGTGGGCGAAAGCTCGCCCCGGTTGCAGGTAGCGTGATCGTCCATCCGCCCCGGCGCCGCCTCACTGATCAGGTGGCCGCCTGCCTCCACATAGCGGGCGAGCTTGCCGGCTACCGCCTCGGAGAGCGCGATGGGGAAGGGCAGGATGAGCGCCTTGTAGTGGGCGATATAAGGCGCCTCCAGCTCCGAGGCATCGACGAAATCCACGGGGATGCCCAGGTCCCACAGCAGGCGATACCAGCCGCGCACGGAATAGTGCAGGTTCTCACCGCCCTGGCCGAGCACCTGGCAGAAAGCGTGGGTCTCCTCATTGACGACGATGGCTACATCGGCCCAGGGGCGGGTGGGCTGGCCGAAGAGCGCGGCGTGCCGGTTGAGGGCAGCGCCGATACGCGCCGCCTCTTCGAAGCGGGGGGTCGTGTCGCCCGTCGAATCGAGCAGGCTGAAGCCATTCATCTCCGGCGCCATGATCTCGGCGCGGGTGACCCAGAAGGAGATGGCCGTCACGCCCGAGCTGACCGCCGTGAGCATCCAACGGCGGATGTCGGCGGGGGAGGGCACGCGCCCCTTGTGGAAGCTCGTCGAGACCGGGCCGCCCTGAAACTCGGCCGCCCACACCGGGCGCCCACGCTCGTTGCAGGAACGGATATAGTCGTAGGTGAGGGCCACATGCTCCCACATCTCGGCGTGCAGGGCCATGTAGCGGTCGGCGCGGCCGGTCTGCGAGACGTGCCCGTCATCCCAGGGGTGCCCCGAGCCCCAGGCCGGGTAGCAGGAGGAGCCCATAAAGTCGTGGCAGCGGGCATAGACCCAGTCCTGCGCGGCGCCGACGGCCACACCACCCTTGTGGGCAAAAACGGGGCGCTTCAGGGGGTCGGCCTCTTTGATGGCCGCGGTGCGGGTGCGCAGCACGCGTGCGATCTGCACGTTATCCATGAAATAGCGCCAGTCGACCTCTACCGCCAGCGGCAGCACGCGGTGGCCGCGGTCGGGCTGCACGTAGGACCAATCGAGGTAGCGGGCGTGCCAGGCGCGGTTCAGGCCATCGAGGTCGCCGTACTTGCTCTGCAGCCACTCGCGGAAGTAGGCCAGGGTGTGCTCGCAGTAGCAGACGTCGTCGCCCACCAGCCCCTGTGGCCAGTAGCCGATCTCTTGCCAGGTGTTCCATACGGCCACGTTCTCGTAACGGCCCAAAGTGCGCACCAGCTCCTTGATAAAGCGCACCATATCGGCGCGGGCGCCGGCGTGATCGTAGCAGGGGCCGGGCTTGCCGTCGGCGGGCAGGGTCGATTGCGCCTCATAAGCGACCGGCAGGCCGTGACGGCCCACCATGCGGGCATCGGGATATTTACGCCAGAGCCAGTTGGGCGCCTGCTCGCAGGTCAGCCCCAGGTAGACGGCCAGGTCCAGCCGGCGAGCGTAATCGATGATCTCTTCGTAGCGAGAGAAATCGTAATGCCCCTCCAGCGGCTCATCGACCTGCCAGTTCTCCTGCAGCTTGATGAGGTTAAAGCCATGCCGCTTGAGGTTCTCCATGTCCTTTTTCATCTCCGACATGGTGGGCATCGGCTCGCGGCAGAGATGGGAGCCGAGCGGGAAAACTCGCGCAAACGCTTGTGGGTCCATGGTCTTGCTCCTTTGCCAGGCAGGCGCCGGCAGGCCGGCTTGCAGCCCAGGACAGCCGGCAAGGGCGGACGGGGATAGGGGATCCTGCACCCAGTATATATTGTGAATAAAAGTTCGTCAAAAGAAAACGCCCAGTTTTCCATCCGTATTGAACAAAACCTTGGCCGCCGGGCGCAAACATGCTATAATGACCGTAACTGTTCAGAATAGGGCTGGCGAGGAGCTTAATGACCCTGGAATTGACACAACAGTCGTAGACAGGCGGGTGATGATGGAACCGACGACACGATCGATCTTGCGCACGATCTACCAACGACAGCCGGTGACGCGGCGCGAGCTTTGCGCGCAGGCGGGTTTGAGCGCGGGGCGCATCAGCGCCCTGGTGGCGCAACTGATTGCCCGTGGGCTGGTGCGCGAGGAGGTGTCGCAGAGCGGCGTCCCGGGGCGGCCCGCGGCCTGGCTCACGATCGATCCAGAAGCCGGGCGCGTGGTCGGGCTCGATATCGGCGGCCGGCGCTCGCGGGCCGTGCTCAGCGACCTGGGCGGCCGGCCGCTCGCCACTCTCACCCGCCCTACGAATGTGGTGCAGGACCGCGCCCGGATCGTGGCCGATATCTTGGATCTGGTTGAAGCCGTCTGCCGTGAGGGGAACATCGCCGGCGCCGAGCTCCTGGCCCTGGGCGTGGGGGTGCAGGGCATCGCCGATGCGCGCACCGGCGTGGTGCTCGGCTGGCCCAATACGCCGGCCTGGACCGCACCCTGGACGGGCCTCGACGTGCCGGCTGCGCTCTCTCAGGACCTGAAGCGGCCGCTTATTGTGCTCGACGACAGTGTGCGCGCCATGGGCGTCATGGCGCAACGCTTTGGCCCCGCCCGCGGCTGCGCCAACTTCCTCTACGTGTTCCTGGGCAACGGCATCGGCTCGGGGGTGTTCGTGAATGGCTCCCCTTACCGCGGCAGTATGGGGTTGGCCGGCGAGCTGGGCCATGTGACGGTGGAGGAGGGAGGCGCGCTGTGCAGCTGCGGCAACCGGGGCTGCCTGGAGATGGTCGCCTCGACAGCGGGCGTGCTCAAGCGGGTGGATGCCCGGCTCAGTGAGGCACGGCTGGCATCGCCCCTGCGCGAAGCCCACGAGCGCGGAGAGCTGACCCTGGCCACGCTGATCGAGGCGGCGCGCACTGGCGACAAGCTGGCCTTCCAGATCCTCGACGAGACCGGCGCCTATGTGGGCCGCGTCATCGCCATCGCCGTGAACTTGCTGGGTCCGGAGCTCGTTGTGCTCGGTGGGCCGCTGGCCCAGGATGGCGGCATCATCCTGGATGCCGTGCAGCGGCAGGTGCGCCTGCGCGCCCTGGAGCACCTCTCGCGCCAAACGCGCATCGTCACCGATGACCAGGGCGAGTTGGCCGGCGCCCATGGGGCGGCACTGCTGGCGCTCGATGCCCTGTTCAATTCCTCAAGCAGGCTGGCAGCGCTGCTTGGAGATTGAGACTGGTTATTCCCCAGTCTCGATCTCCCCCAAATCCACCTCATCGGAGCCATCGGGCAGGCGCAGGCGCTCGCCGGTGTTGGGGTCATAGAGGCCTACACGCAGGTGCAGCTTCTGCGGCGCGCTTTGCGTGGGCAGGAAGAGCCCGTGGCGGTCGACAATCTCCTCGCCGGGCTTCCAGCCGTCTGTGGGGCGGGCGCCATTGGCCGGCACCGAGTCGTGCTGGGCCAGCAGCCGGTCGCTGTCATCGGTCGCGTGGACAAAGACCTTGTACGACCCTGCGGGCTTGCCGTCTGCCCGCCAGCGCAGCTCCAGAGCGCAGGCATCGCCCGTCACGGCCCAGCGCGCGCTCACCAGGTGAATATTGCCGTCGAAAACATCAGCGCGGGCCGACTCGACCCAGCCGTCCTTGGGCGGCGCCACCTCGGCCAGGTAGAGCATATCCTCCTGCCATTCCCCACCTGCCGGGTAGAGATTGCGGTCGATCCAGGCCCCCAGCGCCGCATTGGGGCCATAGGTGCCCTTGTAGAGCACGAACCACAGGCGGGGGTGAGTCTGCGCCGCGCTCTCGATGCGGGCGGCGATCTCGTCCATGGGCTCGATGATCGGGTCCCAGCGCATGGCATAGGACCAGGCCGGGTCCTGGGCGGTGCGATAGGTGTCATACCAGCCGGCGCGGGCCAGGGCGTTGAAAAAGGCGATATCCTGCGGGCTGCCGCCATGGGTCGAGATATAGCGGTAATCGGCGGCCGGGTCAAAGGGGCCGGTCACTTCGAGCATCTTGTCATAGACAAAGCGGCTGCACGTCGGCCAGTAGCACAGGGCCAGGGCCACCAGCGCCACCGGCAGGAGCGGCCAGAAGCGCCGGGTCAGGCGGTCCAGGGCCCAGGCCAGGAGCAGCCCGAAAAAGGCGCAGGCGGGCACCAGGTGCCGCGGGGCGAACCAGTAGGTCTGCGCTACATAGGCCACCCCGAGTATGGTGGGCGCCACCGTGAGGATAGGTAGCAAGAGTCGGCGCGCCTCGGCCCACGACCAGGGCCCTGCAGCCACCCCCAACAAAAGCACCGCCCCCAAGAGAGGCATGGCCCAGCGGCTGCTGGCATAGGTGAAGGCCATGCCCTGCAGCGCGGGCTGCAGGTAGGGCACGAGCCCGGCCAGCGTGGCCTTGCCCATGCCCGAGGCACTCAGGCGCGTCTCGATGGTCGTGCGCGCTACCAGCAGCCAGGGCAGGTAGAGGAGGGCAGCGGCCAGGACCACGACGAGCAGGTGGAGCGGGCCGGGTACCCCCACTTTGCTGCCCTGTTGCTGCGAAGTGGGGAATCCCCGCGGGCGCTGCAGGCGCACGATCAGCGCGTAGAGCCAGATGCCCAGGAGCGCCCAGACGGTGTGGTAGAGGGTGTAGAGTGCGAAGAGAGAGCATACAGCCAGGCCGGCGTCATTCCCCCACGATGGGCGCTTCTCTCCGCGCAGGGCGAACCAGGCGGCGCCGAGCACGAGCAGCGCCGTGAGGGCGTACATGCGCGCAACCTGGCCATAGTAGACGAGGAGCGGCCACAAAGCGGCAAAGCCGGCGGCCAGGATAGCCATGCGCTCCCGGCTGGCGGAAGAGGCTTTGGCGGTCTTGCCCCCTTGGGATGTCTCTCCGCTATCCGCCCACGCGCGGGCGACGGCATAGGTGAGCGGCACAGTCAAGATGCCGACCACGACCGAGAAGAGGCGGATGGCCGTGGCGCTCTTGCCGAAACTGGAAAATCCCGCAAGATTTTCGCTCGCCAGCCAGAGCTTGAGCAGCGCTGCATAGAGCGGGGGCTGCCACTCCTCGGTAGCCACGCGCCAGAGCGCGCTCCAGGGCAGGCTGGCTTGGGCCAGGCTCCACCCCTCATCCCAGCGCAGCACAGGCCCGCCCAGGCGATAGAGGCGCACGCCCAGGGCGAGCAGCGTCAGCAGCGCCACCCAGAAGAGCGGCTTATGCAACGCCCGCCGGCCCGCGAGGGCCAGTTTCGCGGGCCGGGCGGAGAGAACTAACTTAGCGGACACGGCGGCGTATCGCGCTGAACCCGATGCTGGCCCCGACCAGGAGGACGATACCCCCCAGCACCAGGGGCAGCGACTCCCCATCGGTCAGGACGTCAACAACCGATGGGGCCGGCGTGGCGGTCGGGGCCGCGGTCGCCGTTGGCGGCGTGGTCGGCGCCTCAGTCGGCGCGGCCGTAGCGGTGGGTTGGGGGGTCGCCGTCGGCGGCTCGAGGGTGGCCGTGGGCGCCGGCGTATCGGTCGGCGGCACAGGGGTGGCCGTGGGGGGCACAGGCGTGGCCGTCGCGGGCCGCGGCGTGGGGGTCGGCAGCGGCGTATTCGTGGGCGGGGGAGCGATGGCGACCAGGCTGGCGTCATCGACATAAATGTTGTTGTCCTGGCTGCGGTACTCGGGGTAGGCGTAGACAAAGACGGTCACGGTCGAGTTCTGCGCCTCCGCCTCTACCTGGAAGAGCGACCAGGTGTCATAGGAGTTGTTCTCGGCCGACCAGACGATAGCCGGGTTTTTGAAATCGGTGCCGCCGGTCGGGTCGATGCCGATGCGGAAATGCATGTTCGAGGGCTTGCCCGAGGTGGCCTTGCTACAGTCGGCTGTCTTCTCGTTGTCGCAGGACCAGCTCATGCCCCAGATCTGAAAACGCAGGCGCTCTCCCGGGCGGATATTGCTCACCTGCTGATAGACCCCGCCCTCGAAATTGGCAAAGGAATGGAAATACTGTTGCGCCAGCTCGCCGCTGTGCACACGGTTGTAGGGATAGTCATTCCAGAAGGCAGCTTTGTACTCGGGGGCCACCAGGTAGCCCTGCCTGGTCTGGTCCTCGCTGCCCTGCACCCAATAGGCCACCCAGGGGGCGGCAATACGGCAGTTCTCTTTGCCGGGCAGGGAGATATAGGGCCGCTCAAAGCCGCCGTTTTGCAGCAGGTTGGGGTTATCGGCCAGGGTGGCCACCGGCAAGAGAGCGCCCAAAGCCAGGATCGCCGCAACGGGCGAAATAAACCGCAGGAGGGAGCGCAAAAGCTTGGTTGAGTTGGGCATGGTTAGACCTCTCGTCTGGTTTACATGTGAATGGCGGGAAGACCGACAACGTGGAAACAGACTACGAGGGGCATGCCAGATCAGCCCCACAGGATGCTCGCCCCGGCGGCAAGCATCACAGCGGCCCCTGCTGGAAGCAGTGTGGAGTCAAATCGCAAGGAGTATACATTATAGGCGAACACAGCCGCGCGCCAAAATCGGGTCGACCTCCATTCAACTTGCATCGCCAGCGGGCATCTCCTCGCCGCACAGCCGGGAGCCCGTGGCCGCATCGACGACAAAGCGCATGGTGCGC
>Ga0123519_10012654_pt1 | contig 12227 bp, 9 predicted proteins | sample YelNatPaOPRAMG02_FD_87396 | JGI IMG/M metagenome (GOLD analysis project Ga0123519, IMG submission 87396) | Hot spring microbial communities from Yellowstone National Park - Yellowstone National Park OP-RAMG-02 (version 2) | ecosystem: Environmental > Aquatic > Thermal springs > Hot (42-90C) ... | reverse complement strand
ATCTGCCAAACTCATTTGATCTCCGTGTCCTTGAACGGGTGAGTCTCTCAACCTCTCATGAAGCTCAAACTCGACAGGAAGGGGAAGAGAGAGCTGAAGAGGCTCCTCTCAGTCACGCAGGACAAGAGGGAGTACGTGCAGGCGAGCCCTCGGAGTGTTGATGCGGGCCCAGAAGAAGAGGGCGATCGAGATAGCGAGGTAGCTGGTCGTCTCGATAGACGCCGTCGAGAGGTGGCTCAGGTCATACAGGAAGGACGGCATCCGAGGCGTCAGGGCGAGGAGACCATCCGTCAGGCCTCCGCTGAAGACGAAGCTCGCCGAGGCGAGGATGAAGGAGCTCCTGAACTGAAGCAGGACCCCCAGGCGTTCGGCTTCCTGAAGGGCAGGTGGGTCGTCAGGGACATAGCCAAGGCCCTTTAGAAAGAGGGAATCAAGGTCAGCCGCTCCTACGTCCATGACATGCCGAAGGACCTCGGCCTCACCTACAAGAGGCCGAAGCTGACCGTGAAGAGCAACGACCCGAACTACTACAGGAAGGCAAGGAAGGCCGCAGGCTAAACTCTTTCCAGCAGCGTGATTAGGATCAGGACGAGAGTGAGAAGAATAAGAGATACAGTTAACCATTCCAATCGTTTTGACGATCTGCTCAGCTTTCTCACATCTTGGGAAATCACCTTCGAGGATAGAGCGGTGACCTTCCCGTGCTTCTTGAGGGCGTCTACAATCCCTGGAGCCTCGGAAGGATATACTACCTGACCACTGGGGAAAGGAGAAGTGTTTTCCAAGTCTTTGAGAGCTCTGTCGAGCTCGGCCAAGTCTTCTTCGGTCATCGTCTTACAGGAGACCGTCGACGGAACTTAACTTTTCGCTCACCAAATCCGCTAGCCAGCACTAGGCAAGCGCAGGCTAGTAGATCGTGAGCATCTCTGATCTCACAGGCTATCCCAACTATAATGGCTCACCCTGACCGTTCGAGAGACCAACGACGGTCCCGTCGCCTCGACGGTAGCGTAGGTGAACAGCCCGCCAGCCATGGCGGGCTGCAGCGCTGCGGGCGCGGACGACCTCCCCACCACGGCACCCAGAATGGCCATCTGCTACTGGGCGAAGAGCGAAACTGGGACTCATCTACAAAACATCTACGCTTCGAACCGGATGTTAGGTTTATGTTGTCTGTACTGACCGAGAAAGGGGACGTGCCATTGAAGTATATGCTTTCGAGGAACGCATTGAATGGAATAGGGTCAACTGTGAAGCTAATCTCCTGCCAAGGACCAATTCTGCCGATAAGCACTGACACCCTGGAGGCGTCTTGATGTTGGTTCTGTACTCCCGCGGGAGCTGGGGAGTTTCCGGTGCGATATTGCCGACGGCGAAGACGGTGAGTGCTATCATCTCCACAAAGCAGGGTCGCTCGGCATGTTTCTGCCTATAGTCATTGCTTTCCAGTTATTGGTCTAGACCAAACCTGCTGATTTTTCTGTTCAAGTTTTTCTTGATCTATTCGCCTCAAACGGTCTCCATCCCACTGTATCACAATTCAGGATTCCCGAGCAGATTCCAACTCCTCTGCGTAGCGACCCGACCACCCTGTTTCCGACAGTCATCATCAATTTAAAGAAATCATTCGTCCTGGAGCATTTGGTACACGGGAGACAGATAACCAAGCACTTTGAGGTGGGGGCGGGCCAGATGCGAAGCCCCGATTGTTCGGTATACTATGGTGTGTATTGAATTCCTCAGTCGGTAATCTCTTGAGCTGTTAATCATTCGCAGGCGTCTCCTCCTGCTGATGGCCGCAGTTGACTGACGCATATCTTCTCCTTTCTTGCGAAAAGTTCCAGCGTCCGCGCGGATACAGTGAGGAAGTAAGTCGTGGCCTGAGCGCGCAGGCGGGCGCCAACCTTTTGCCGGCCTTTCTCAACTCGACATCGTTCGATGAAGCGTTCTGGATCGGGGCCTTGAAGCGTGCGGGTACCTTGACGAGCTGGAGTGTGAATGAAAGACGTACCATTTTTGCTGGGGCCCGGGCTTAGCCTGCCAGTTTCCAAATCGCCAGCTTGCCTTGTCACAAGACAGGAGTGAATCGGGTTTCCTCATAAGGTGCTGGCGTCGACACACCTCCGTCCCTCGATTCTAGACAATACGTCGAATCACCCAGCTCTTCTATAGAACCGCATCTTACTCCAATTACGTCGAAGATAAAACATCTCCCGTTTGCCTTCACGGCATCGGGCCCCAAAGATTTAATGGTTAAATACGACGTTCCTCAGTAGGATTTTGTGTGATCTCGTGTCTAGCCGGAGGCGCGTTGGATGTTTTTATTTCGTTAGGGCGGTGCATAACGCATGGTTGTAGACGATATTTATGAAAGAGCGAGAAGAGCGGATTACGACAAGACCGAGCCAGAGACCCTCCGGCAACTTGTGGATAGCGCCATCAAAATTGGAGACGAGATAAAGGGCGATTATGTCCGGCTACGACAACTGACCGATGAAGCTTTGGAGCTACTAAGGCGTGAAGACTTACTTAAGTCCAAAGAATTTGTTTACGGAGAACTTTTGGGGCTTTCATCTAAAACGGCTTCCGCCTCCGATGGCAGCTTCCAATCAGTGGGAGGAGTTGATGGTTATTGGTACGTTCCAATAAGTGCCGCGCTGGTTGTCTTCCGACGAGGGATACGAAACGCTCCAGAGGTCAAAGTGGGAGCCAATATCCAAAGAATTAACGAGCGTGAACACCCTAACCTCGGAGCGACTATGGAAAGATTGATGCTCTATGCCGAGGCCAAGATTTTGAGAGAGTGGGCGCGCGATTGCCCTGAAGACATCATTCATTTCATGGATGGGCCGGTTATGGACCCTCCACGCCCGATGGAGAAGCGATACATAGCTGACCGCGCAGAGACCATAAAGTGGTGTTTGGATAAGAATATCTTCGTTCTGGGCTGTGTCAAGAAACTCTTGGGCAACTTTCTGATGGAGCACTTGGCGGGGATATTACGTGACTCTGAGAAAAAACGGTTGTCTCAATTCGCTTCAGACGCATACTTGATCTATCATGTTTTTACCAAGGCCTCCATGCAAGGCGGAATGACCTTGTACACGAAACCTCTGGAAGTCTCAGACAAAAATCCGGCCTATAAGCAATACAAAGACGAGGGTTTGACTGTTTACTTCATGTATTTCCAACGGGAGCCGAGGTCGAAGCCATTTCGAGTTGAGATTCCTGTCAAAGCTGGTACGAAGGTTGATGACGAAAAGCTCGGTGAAGAAACCGCAGCCACTCTTGCGGCATGGTCCTATCCGGGCTATGATCTACCTATTCCGATCATTATTGCTCATGACAAGTGTAACATTCGTAAGGGGTGCGCTGAAGTGCTATACAGCGAAATAATAACGAGGGCTGCAAGCAGCGATCCGTTTGACAACCTCGTAAGGACGAAACTAGGCACGGAGGTGATGTAGGTGGCCGAGCCAGAAGCTGTTGGCGTTATTCTCAGCGGAGCGAGTACCGAATCGGCTGATTGCCAGCTCTATGATTATGCGGAACGCGGCAAGATTCGTGAAGGAATGTTCCTATTGATCCCTCGTGATGAAGGGCGCGGGATACTTGTACGAGTAGCCAAGATGATTCCTTCAAACGAATATTACACAAAGGGAGATGCTTGGAGTGAGGCAAGAAGAAGGCGGCTTCCCATTCCCGACCAGATAGCCAGGCAGTACGAAGTCTGCGAGCTCGAGATTCTAGGCGAAGTGCCTAAATTACATAGTCTATCCGTTCCACCATACGCAGGAGAGCAAGTGGTAAAAATCGACGTTTCGCAAAACCCTGAGCGGATCTTTGGAGTTAAGAAGCAAGAGCCCGGTGTAATTTGGTATGGTAGTCTTGTTGGCTATGAGAAGTCGCCAATCCCTTTAACGATAGAAGGAATTCCGATGCACCTTGCAGTGTTCGGCACTACAGGGAGCGGAAAGTCGTATGGCGTTGGCGCGTTTATAGAACAGTTGGTTAATATCTATGACACCGACAGTAGCATCCTCTCATTGCCGATGCTGATCGTTGATGCGAATGCAGACTACATTGATTATGCAGAGTATTTCAAGAAGAAAGAAAGTTTCGGAGCGGCTTCTGACATCGTTCGCTATGTTTTTCCAAATTCACGCGAGGCGCGGATTAGAAAACCTCATACACGCCAGCTCGCCATCAACCTTAACTTTCTTGGGAGGAGGGACCTAGCAGAGATTATTGTTTCGTATTATCATGGAGGTAGCAGAGAAGAGCTACAAGTCTCAGCGATAGAGTCCTTGATTGGCCGTCTTGAGGATCAAGGTTTAATCGCAAGACCACAGAATAACGAAGCGGATTACCAGCGCATCTTCACGAGCGAGGAGATGTTCGAGAGAGTCCTAGACGAACTTGATCAGATGCAGCGCGACGGACTACATCCGGCAACGAAAAGAGCGGTTGAAACGGCTATGCACAAATTCCATGATATCGATTCTCTTGAATACAGGCTTTTTTCCACTCAGCCTCAATTTGGCTTCGGCTCCGTGGACCAGTTAACACAAAACAGAGAGATTGCCATCATCGACTTCTCTGCAGATGGAGCGCCAGGTGTCTCACTCGCTCTTAAGCAGCTTATCATGTCCTATTTAGCTGCTGTACTTTACTCACGTTTTACGCAGTACAAGATTCAAGGTGAAGAGCGCTATCTTCTGTTTATAATTGAAGAAGCTCAAAATTATGTGCCAAACCTCTCCGAATATGACGTCGGCTACAGTTTGGCTAAAGAGAAACTAGCTATCATCGCTACTCAAGGCCGAAAGTTCGGCCTTGGATTGTGCTTAGTTTCCCAACGGCCATCATTTGTCGATCCTGTAGTATTGTCTATGTGCAACTCTTTCTTCATCCACCGAGTCAGCCCACAGGATGTTTCTTTCGTTGAAAAGGTAACGGGGGGCCTTCCAGCTTCGCTTTCGCGAAGGCTGACCCGGCTAGAACAGGGCGAACTTATCGTCCACGGTCAGATGAATAAAGTTCCAATTCCCTTTCTAATCAAGGGACCCTCACGCCAGCCGGATATTGGTCACAGTTATGGTACCACAAAAGTTCTTGAGGGTTTGCGTCGCCTTAAGAGGTAAAGAGCATGTCAGCGATAACCCAGAAGTTTGCAAGGCTGCCACCTCGGACTGGAATCCCGTTTGAGGGTTTTGAATTTGCACAGATCAAGAGCCGCCTGCCAGTGGCTCAGCAACTACAGAGTTTTCTTAACCAATGCGCTAGTAGCGATTCGGTTAACGTCGCCCTGATCAGAGCAGAGTGGGGGGAGGGAAAGACGGACGCTTATGAGCGATATCTTGAGCCCAAAATCGACGAGGCCGGATCGTTCAGCTACCTCGTCTCCACCTCTACAATCGCGTTGCATCTTGGGAAGATCGATCAGACATTCCCTCACGGGGGTACTACTGCCGTGAGCTTCCTTGCAGCTGTGTTCGCTGCGCTCAGAGACGAACTGCGTTCCCGTGGACAAGATGATGCGAGGGTGCCTGACTATAAGGAGTATTCCGATCCTCTTGATTTCGTGCATGAGACGCTAAAAAGACACTTCGAAAACACGGATGGTAATCTTTTCCTTTTTGTGGACGAATTTGAGGAGATACTGAACCATCCGGAATCGATCCAACGGTTAATTCTTTCTGGAATAAAGGAGCTTGTCAACGGCCAGCTCGGCATGGTTCACAGCGGTGGAAACTTTGGCGGACGCCTCCATCTCATCATCGCTGTGACCCCCTATGCCTATGCCAAAATGCATGACGACCGAGAACTTCTTCAGGTCTTCGGATCCTTCATCTCACGTCCTTCGATGATAGATCTTCCGCAAATCGGCCGTGATGAAGCTTTCGCTTTCCTTACAGATCTCATCCGTTACAGCTATAACGGCTCTCTTCCCGAACCGATGCCCTTCCAGAGCGCTGGGATTTTTAATACCATAACGGTCATTTCTCAACGAAATATTCGTGCGTTAGTCCAGCTATACGCGGATGTTATGACGGCCGCTGCCCAAGACGATAGCGTCAAGATCGTAGACGCAAATCGCCTCATAGATATTCTTGTAAGTAAAGAACTCGCTGTCTATGGCGAGCCCCGGCCCTGTATCGATGGGGACCTGCTTGTGCGTATCGAGGAAATGTTGCGATCCAACCGAGTTAGAGGCCAGCAGTGCATAGCTCTATTCCGCTTGCTTGTTGGAGAATATAAACCATTTAGTATTGAAGAAATAAGGTCAAGGTTGAGCTTCTCGGAAGACGACGTACACCAAGTCGTGGAAATCATCAACGTAGAATTGACAAAGCTGGGGATTCCACGAGCCATCATGCGTTTGAACCCCTCGAAACCTGGCGTTTCTCCAGCATCCATTATGGACGAGGTTGCCACAGGTAGCAGCGACATTCTTCTTGTCGAAAAAAGCTTGCCTGTGCAATCGTTCCGAGATGCCTTGGTGCACTTGGAATTCGAGGAAAAAGGTGACTTTAGAGAAACCATCTACTTTCCTTATGACAAAGAGGACCTCAAAGATCTGTTTGACATAAGTGAGTCTGATGCGTCAATCCTAGCAAGTAAATTGCGTCGTCATTTTGAAGACTCGGCCCGCCATAGACATTTCATCATTTCACGACAGCTTGCGGATCAGATCTTCCCGTCGCCGACATTGCTTCTCATTAATTTTGTAGCGGAACGAAGCAAGCGAGCGGAACTTTGGAGAGAAGCTACAAAATCCTTTGGGGTTAGGCTTTTGAAGCTACGTGACCTTGTGGTCGAAGTGATAAACCATTCTTCTTTGCAAGTTCAAATTCGGCCTACCGGAAAAGGTCAGGCCATTTACGAAACGCTGTACAACTCAGCTGGAGGGAGGACCATCTCAATAAAAACTCACATTGCAGTAAGTTCAGGTGTTACCAAGAACGAGGTGAAGCAAGCTATTTCAGAGATGCGCTCGAAGGAGGCGAATCTGGGAATTCTCATCCACACTGAAGATATTGATACATCAGCCCGACAAGAGATCATCTCCAACCCTCAACTTCTGACCCTCCAAGTAAAGCGTGTCACTGCACTTCAGTTGTTGGTCCTCGGTCTAGCTCGGGAGAAGAGTATTGAGGTGAAGGAGTCATTCCTTGATGCCCGGCTACTTGATATCTTCCACGAATTCGATTTCGAGCGACTTCTGGATCAGTGGGTGAAAAGGCTTCGAGAAAGCGGGCTCCTAGTCGATGGGCTAACTTCGAGATATGGTAAGTCAGATAAGGCTCTCGCCGACGTACTTGCCTACTGTATTAATTACTTGGGAGAGTCACTCTCTTCGCATGAGCTCTTTGAACGGATAACGAAACTCCGCTCATTCACCATCTACAGAGAGAACACACCGTTTGCTCCTGTTGATATCGAAACTCCCGAGGAGCTTCAGAAATATCTTGAGGATTTGGAAGATAACGGCTTTCTCAAAAGAGAAGGAAATAAATTTTCGGTCTTAGAGAGTCCTGTGGAAAAAAGAATCCTCAAAATGCTAGAAGAACGAGAAGGCCGTCTCCCCCTAGATGTTCTTCGTAGTCGATTCGTAGTCTTTTCCTCAAATGACAAAATCCTCGAGCAGGTTTACCTGCCTACACTTGAACGTAAAGGTTTTGTTTCTGTGGAGCGCGATGAAGTTGCCCTTCAGGACACGAAAGTTATGCTTCAATCGGCGAAAGAAGAATTTCAGAAATACGATTCCAAGATTTCGGCCCGCAAACAGACACAATGGTGGATGTATGCGATCCTGTGCGTGAGTAAGGAGCGAGAAGATCGAATTATCCGTATCGAAGATTTCGATGAGTACGTTCGCAGGCTCTATGATTTGCTGCTGAAAGAGGAGAAAACAGGCTCCCAGCAGTTTGTCCCTCAAAGATGTTATATGCTTTCCGCTTTACTGACTCACTTCGATCAAACTTTGATGAGAAGAGTCGATGACGCATTCTCAAGTGGGCAAAAGTACGTAAAGCACGCCAACGACGAACTCGAAAACATTCTTCAGAAGGTATCTTTTCTACTCCAAGAATACAATCGCTATTGTGAAGGATGCACCTACAATCCTGACGATATCCAAGACCTGAGAGACCTCAAGCAACTGAGAGAGAGGATGACAACTATTAACGATAGCGTCATTTCAAAAAAAACAGTAGAAGAAGAGCTACAGACTCTCCGCAGGTCGCTCAAGTCCGGCGAGAAGCCTCACTTCTTCTTCGGGCATGAGCTTGATAAGGCAGACTACTTTAACCTCAAAGTGAAACAGCTTGGAGAACTTTACACCGAGTTGGAGAACAGAGCAAAACAATCGTCGCAAGCCGTTGACCGGATTGAAACCAAAATAAAAAACATAGAGGATATAAGAAACAAAAGCAAAGGAAGACTTGCAACCTACAAAGTTGACGAGAGATATGCATTGACCCTTGCATTTTTGACAAAAGTTCGCGAATTGCATACGGTTCCGCTCAAAGCACAACCCTCTGATCGCCTCCTTCTTTCCGCACTGGATCAGTTCTTTGAGAGTGCTTACCAGACGCTATCTAAGTATGGTTCAAAAATAGACCAAACTCTTGATTCCCTTGATACTATCTTAAGTAGCCAAAAAAGCATTGAGTCTTCTCTGGAGGAGCTTAAGAGAAGATCGACCTACGCGACGAAATTATTCGATTGGGAGGATGATCTCACAAAAAAGGCAAGCGGATTAGTTCAACTAGTCAATGAGACCATAGGCGGCTATACGCAAGAGAGCACAATTCACGCTGATACGATCAAGACCATCGGAGGGGTGGATCAACTCCTTGATTGTGGTAAAAAGATAACAAAATGGTTGAATAGCGTTGACCAGAAAATCTCTTCGATCAGAGATAAGCTTGAAGACTTAAGGGGACAGTGCAAAGATTACCTAAATAGTTATTCATCTAACGCCATCAAGCTCGTCGATGCCCTTATGACTGCGGGAGCCCCTGTGGCTGACCTACGACAACAGCCGAAAAACAGCATATCCAATGCGATAGCTATAGTTGATTTGGTTTTTGATGGCAAATCATCACCTATAACATGGCGTGAGATCCAAGCGAACCTTTTGGATTTGAGAGAACAGCTTTACCGTAAGAGCGAGAAGATACTCTCTCCGCTAGAGTTCAAAGTTTTATACTCTATAGTGTCCGGAACAGGAAACGGAGGTTGGTCTGTAATGGAGCAGATAATTCGTACAGTATCCGAAGAGCAAAAACTGAGCGAGCCACAGGTTGAGGAAGCTATTCGAAGTCTCATTCAAAAAAAGTTACTTAGAGAGGGTGTTTCGCTAGCAGTTTAAGGCTCTGTCATAGAACTTGGCAATCCAGATAACAGGGCTTTCTTTGAAAGAAACTATTAAGGTGTTGTTTGGCTAAAAACCTCGAGGTCCTGTATGTCACGTTACGTATTTGCTAACCACCTGTATACTTCTACATCGTAGCTTTCTTGGTCTTTCCGGTTGGATCGCAAACATAACCTTCGAACCATTCCACGTATCACCTCTAGCGCTCGCGGAAGACGCCCCAAGTTAGCAGATGTGATGCTGGGCGAGTGCCATCAGTAAGGCATTCTTCTTAAATAACAAAACCTCCCTAGGTGCTGCAATATGATGGATAGGGCCATTCTCTATCAGAACATTTCTCGAAAGGTAGGAAAGGGGGTAATAATTGATCCTAAACTGTGCTTCTATTCGCCTACTGAAGTATTGAAGGCCTTGACTGATGAGGGAAGAGTGAAGGACTGGCTGATCAGGATTTCCAACCATTATGTTCCCCCTAAAAGGAAACTTCTTCTAATCTATCCTTGCTCTAGTTACAAACCTTACAACATATCGCGTTCCTACAAGCAGTTGTACTCGACTTTGGGCCAGATTCCGAACTGGAGGTCAAAAATACAGCTGATGACGATATCTGAGCCGTTTGGTCTCGTTCCTGAGCAGTTCTATGGTAAATTTGAAACTTGGTATGACTGCCCGGGGCTTTTCGAGTGGTGGTGCAGGCGATACGGTTTGGATTACTCCTATGAGGATCTAGATCGCTGCATCGAACTGCTTTCAGATTACATAGCAAATTTCTTAAAGAAGGTTCAAAAGCTCAAAAGTTACGACTATATTCTCGGGTTCGTAAGAACGCGTTCATCAAGTCTCAGCTTGGAGAAAGATCATACACATCGCCGCATGCTTGAAAGAGCCGCTGAGAAGTCTGGTGTGGATATAGAACTATCACCAAGCAAGGAGCTGATTCACAAGATAGTTGCTGAAAGAGGCCGGTTAGCTTGGGATATGTATGGAGTAACGCATCCTCTAGCACAGAAATACCTTCTTGCGAAGGTGAGGTCGGTATTAAGTGCGTAGGTTTGAATATCCCTTTCTATGGCTGGGGAGCCCGGTCAAAGACAAGGTCAAACCTTGGACGCGATTCAACGTTGACGGCTTGGTCGTTAACGCTTTTGACATCCTCAAGAATTCACGAGTAGAGTCTGTTATCAGAGAGCAGACGATTAAAGCGTTCCTCAACTTCAGAGGGCCAGTGATGATTGATTCTGGCGGTTACCTTTTTATGAAAAGCAAAGAATTACACGTTGATTTGGCTGGGCTTGTTGAGCTCTACGAACAAGCGCAGCCAGACTTCTGTGTGGTGATGGACCATCCTCTCGATGTCACGAATACTAGAGCCGAAATCAGAAAGCGTCAGGTCACCAGTCTGAGAAATACAGAACGAATGGTGAGGCTTAGGTTAACCGACAATCCAACTTTGATCCCTGTGATTCACGGGTTTGACCTTGAATCTGTGGATTGGTACCTGAACGAGTTGGAACGTATAGAGGAATTCGGGATATATGGAATCGGCAGCTTGGTTCCGTCTGTGTTTTCCTCAAATGGCGCAGGGGGAATCAAGAATGTGATCCGGATCGTGTCCCATGTCAGAAAAAGATTGTCCTCGAAGAGGATACATGTATTCGGAATTGGCAGTACCTTGACCATGCACCTGATGTACTATTGCGGGGCCGATATGGTCGACAGTTCAGGGTGGCGCTTGAAAGCTGCCTATGGGGCTGTGCAGATGCTTGGGACAGGAGACAGATGGATCACTGGTCATCATAGACATAAACGATATCCGCAGCTTTCCGCTCAAGAGAAAACTATTTTGGAGATGTGCACTTGCCCTGCCTGCAAGGAGTACGGGTTCTCCGGGCTTAAGTCTAGCTTCACTTTACGCGCAATACACAATGCTTGGGTGTACCAAAAAGAGGTTGAGATAGCCAGAAGGCTTGTCAACAAACCCAGCTACGAAGATTACTTGGAAGTCATTTATACTAGCCGCTTATTCAGGAGAATGTTTGACTTCGCCCGGAGACTGAAGGACTCTCCCGGGACCTGTTAATCGATCATTTAAAGTGACTTCGTCGTTAGTCGTTAATCTTCCTTCCATCCGATTGGCTACGATCTTTGGGTTGGCTGCTCATTAGCGTCACCCCATCTGACACCCCTAAAGCGATTCAACTTGCCGCATCATAATAGACAAGGCGTGAAGAAGAGCTGACCGATCATATTTGTTAGCCGATAGCACCATACGGTCCGGAAAATTCCTCCCACGATATCGGAACAAGAGGACGAATGATTGATTGACATCTTCAATACCAGTCTTCATTTCCTGCTCTTTGGACTGGGAGTCCCTGCTTGCCCTCGAAAATGCTCCTGCGAACTCGCTTGTGGTGGGTTCAATTCGCTCCTTTAACTTGGAAGCTTCGGCGGGTGATTCTCTCACTTCTTTGCTCGCTTTGTTCTCCACCGCATCCGGCGATTCTTTGGCCATTTGAAGTTCGGCCTCAACCAACAAACGGAATCTCAAATATCTTGGTACATTAAGCCGCATCCACGGCAAGAATCGCCTCCTTCCAGAAGACGACAGATTGAACCATAGTCAATTTCTGTAGTGAAACACAACATATCGGCCAGCCAGGCGATAGGCCCAATCTCTCTTCAGGCTATTCGGCAACACACCTGTGAAAGTCCGAGATGATTTTTGACGCCATCTTCTCGAAGATATCAGGCCAGCCTTTCCTCAGTGCCCCCGGATGACAGGTCCTGTAAGCTACGGCGCTTATCTGCGGTATGGTTAGCTTGGCAAGCTGCCGGATATCGAACT
>Ga0123519_10012648_pt1 | contig 12231 bp, 10 predicted proteins | sample YelNatPaOPRAMG02_FD_87396 | JGI IMG/M metagenome (GOLD analysis project Ga0123519, IMG submission 87396) | Hot spring microbial communities from Yellowstone National Park - Yellowstone National Park OP-RAMG-02 (version 2) | ecosystem: Environmental > Aquatic > Thermal springs > Hot (42-90C) ... | reverse complement strand
GGGTGTAATAAAGATACCGGTAGTAATGTCTTCTTTCCGTTCCAGTTCATCCAGACTGTTGGATAGAGCCGTATCAATATTTTCTTCCAGATGTTTAATTTCCAGAAATTCAGATTTGCACTCTATGGGTCGGTCAGGAAAACCTAAAAAACCGAATATACGCCCTGCAATCTCAACATTGACATTGTCTTCACCGAACAGGTCGCTATATTTCGTTTTGTAGTAAGAGGGTGTTATAACAAATTGGGGAGAGACATGAATTTTTCCGCGAACACATAAAGAACCGTAATGGGATTCTAATGCTTCACCAAGACAAATATAGGGTAACTCATGATAACCTTTAATAATCCCATAACGGGGTTTTTTAATAATTACTGTCTCTGCAAAAATTCGATACATTTCTTCTCGATTTAATGTCATGATACTTCCCAACATATAGGTTTGTGAAAGTGTTTTTTATTGTTTAATATTATAACGCTTGCAGGCTTTGAATTTCTCTTAATCATTACCTTTTTTTACAGGCATACGGCTATAAGATACGATTTCCACAGAACCGTTCCATTGGTTGTGATGATAGAGGACAGAGAGCAAATCTCCTGTATTGATATAAGAACAAAATTCATTTTCCAGAGAAATTTCCTTCTGTATTTTCCGTCCGTTATACAAAGAAAATTCAATAGTAATTTGACAGCCTATTATCTCTGAAGTTGAAGGGTCTTTTTTTTGTTCTCCTATATCCGTTTTGTTAATAACAATTCCTTCTGTATAGGTAAGTTTTTGTTGGGAGTTTTGTTGGTTCAGAAAAAGTCCCGAAAAGAAGAAAAGGGATATGCAAAGGAAAAGTAGGAAAAAGAAAACATTCCTTTTTTTATAGAGATGAAGTCCCGTTACCCTATAAAGACCATTCTTTCCTATGTAATCCGATTTTTTATACTTTATACCCATAAATAACTTTTTTATTAGGGTTTATAATTAGGGTTATTTTATATCTTTCAGAAGCATGATATTTCCATTATACTTTACATGTAATTGCCATAGAATATTGTTATCGGGAAAGAATTTTTTCCAATCGGGGAGGTCTGTGTCCGATAAGAACGCCAGAGTTTCCTTATTTAATATTGCAAGTCGGATATAGGTTTGTAGTTCTTTATCCCTTGTTTCCCAGAGCTCTGGAACGGGTTCAAATATCATTTTTGCCAGTTGAATACCTTTTTGTATCCCTATAAGTGTTTGTATAAGTAGGTTGGCCGTTTGCATATCTCGATTGAATGCCTCTGAGAAAGAAGGTGCAGGAAGTAAGTCCCCGGGGATTTTCCAGAGGCAGAGGTTATTTATGCTCCATGTAAGCACATCCCATTTTTCAGTTAGGAAGTCTTTTTTCTCTGTAAAATTCATGTTGTTTGTTAAAGCGTAAATCATAGAGATGAAATAAGCGGACTGTGATACATCCATCCAATAATCGGGACATGCAGGAGTTCCATCGGTATAAGCCCATAAAGGGAAGGTTTGTTTTGCAGAAAGTTTTCGTTCTTTACCTATTCGATACCAGAAAGAAGCAAGTTGTTTGGAGAAATCGAACATGTTCATGTTGTTCATCGATTGAATTAGAGAGAAACAGTTCTGTAATGAAATTCGGTTGCCCCAGATAGGGTCATAAGGGTTGGTTAATATAGCCCCCGTTGTGGGTTCTGTACATAAGGCAATTTGTAACCAGTTATTTGCAAATTCTTCTTTTATATCTTTCTTTGCTGTTTCCCATTTAAGTTTCCAATAAGAGAATAACTCTTGCTTTGCTTGATTATAATGGGTTGCTTTTATCCATTGATTTAATTCTTCCATTTCGGAATAGTTCTGGGCGAAGACATAGAAAAGGTTGATTTCTTTTGTGTTCTCTGTTGTTTCTATGGGCTGAGTGATTAAAGAGGAACAGTAATCATCCAATATATGTAGAGTTGTTGGGAATTTTTGATTTGTAATATAAGATATGTCATTTTTAAGTAGAGGATAGTTTTGTATATTTGCTCCTTTAATGGGGTTCGTGGAAAAAATTCCAATATATACTCCTTCTTCAAATTTTCGCCAGAATTTTTGCGGGATATTGGAAGTATCCTTTATCTGCTCAAGTTTGTATAAATCAGAATTACCCGATTTATAAGGGCGGAAATATATCAGTGCTTGTGATGTTGTATCCCAGAATACACAAACATCTTTCTGAAAATTTGCCGGATTGTTCAAAAAAGCATTTTCAGGGATGGGTGGAGATTTAGGAGAAATATTTTGATAAGATATAAAATTTTCTACTACATCTTTTTGTGGATTTTTATTGAAATGGAAATGAACACAAATGATATCTCTGGAAGGGTGAACAAATATTTCCTGTTTCCAGGCTAATTCCTTATCTTTTATCGTTCCTTCAAATTCGAGTAAAGGAATTTCTGGTGTTGCATATTTCCCTTTAATATTTAGATTGTTTGGCTCTGTGAGTGTATAAATAGAATTCTGAATTTGTAACATGTATATAGTAGGTTCTATGAAAACTTTTTTATCTTCTTCTTGTAACACGGAACTATAAAACGCTCCCAAATGATTGCTTCCACCAATTCCTTTCCATCTTGCAAAAGAAATATTTCCATCTGATGAAACTCCAACAAGCATATTCCCATTCCCAATCAGGAATTGAGCCTCTCTTCCCGAACTTTCAGGGGATATAGATATATGAATTATTGCAATAATGAGCAAGATATAGGGGTAATATTTTTTACTTATCATTGACAAATCCCCCACGAATTAGAAAATAGTTTTCCTGGTTATTTTCTAAGGGAAGAAGCGACAGTTTAAGAGTTCCCATTTCTTTGAGAAACTGTTTCCATGGAGAATAAAGCCCTGACATGTCTCTTTCATTAATACCGTTTAATAGTTCCTGCTTTGCACACCAGAGGAAGATTTTTTCTATATCCTCGCTAACTTGTGCAATGTTAATATTGAATACGGGATTTGTTTTTAAGTCGCTTTTGTTTTCATGAAGTAGGGTTGTTATTTCTGCCATAAGTGCTTCCTGAGAGCAAATAATCCAACCTTTTTTATAATAGACCATAGAAAGGCAAAGAGCGTTGTTCCATACAGGTGCTATATATCCATCAAACGAATTCCATGGGTGTGAATAGTAAGGCAATTCTAAATTAAGTTCAGAGAAAAGTTGCGTAATATCACTATTTTCATAAGGAAACCAGAAGCCAAAAATAGGTATCGGATTTGAAAACTTATCTGATATTCCATAATAAAAAAACACACTTCTATTAAGTAGTCCTTTATTTATTAATTGTAAATATAATTTTTCAAGATAGGTATCTTTAAAAGATAGTAACCATATAAAGATGGGTTGCAACGATTTTTGGGGTATTAGTGAAGAAAGGGTATTTGTTAATGAAGTATCTGAAAAAGTATCTATTAAAGGGCAATCCAAAAGGACTGATGAAAGGTTTGAATTAAAAAAGTCCGAAAAAGAAGAAAGACCATCAAGGGGTTTTTTATTAGAAGCGATTTTTCCCTCGATGTAAAAATTATTTTCCGCATGAATAGAAAAGGATGCTTTTAGATTTTTCCCTAATTCTATGTAAGCCGTATTATTGTTTGTATTTGAAGGTATGTTGGAGAAACGGACGACCTGACTTAAAACAGTATCTTTGTTACTAATTAGAAGTTCATTCCCTTTCCAGAGGTAATAGTAATCTCCGCCATAAGTAATATTGTTTGATATTTTCCATGAAGGTAAAAGAAATAGGCGAAATAATTGTCGCGGTTTAATAGATACCAGGTAATCCCCTTGTTCGTTCCAGCTGATAAGTAAAGGTTTTCCAGCCCAGAGATACCAACGAAATGGTGTAGGTCGTATACCCCATTTTTTTCGGAAAGATAGTTCTATGTCATATAAGTAATTGAAAAGATGTTTAGTGGCAGAGACGGTTATTTGTTGCTTCTTTGCAGAACTCCAGAAGGACGGAAAATCAGGAAAATATACAGATAAATTTGTGTCTTGAATTATATAACCACGGAAACCTTGTTCAGGAATTAAAAAAAAGATAAATCCTATAATACAGAAAGATAGAAAAAAAATGAATATTAAAAATTTTTTACATCTTATTTTCATTCTATCTACTTGCTTATACATGAGAGTTTAATTGAGTTTGAATGTTTGTTATAATAAAGCATATCTTATCATTAAAAGAAAAATTACAATGCATTTTACAGGCATATTTTATATAAGTAATTATATAACAATGGCTTATGTTTTTGTGAAAAATATGGGTTTAAATTAAAGAAAAAGTTTATTTTGCCGATAAAGTATATGTAAGATAAAATATGATATATATTTGGAGGAAAGTTAAATGGTTGGAATACAAAGTGTCGGTGGGATACCAGAGCCGGTCCCGGAAAAACCGACGAAAGTAAAAAGTGACCGCGATAGCAGTGTGAAAGATATACGCGGCTACGGAAAGGTAGATACCCCAAAAGAAGATGAGGTGGTTATCAGTTCCGAAGCACAAGCGGCGGCTGAATTATCGCGGTTGATACAACTCAGTAAAGAACAGGAAGCGGTTCGCCCTGAAAAAGTAGAGGAAGCAAAACAACATTTGGAACGAGGGGACTATAAGAAACCGGAAATTGTTCAAAAAATAGCAGAGAGAATTTTGAAAATATTAAGATAACATCTACTAAACTTGCCATTTCCAACGGCGTATGTTGAAAAACATACGCCGTTTGTTTTTTTAAAGGTTTTACGGAAACAATATGTGTGCAAAAATCGTTTTACATGGTAGAATATAGAAAAGAAAAAAGGAATGTTTGATATGAGATTATTTATTATTTTTATATGTTTTGTTCCCCTTGTCTTTTCAGGTTGTGGAGTAGAATTACTTACAACAACAGCCATTCAAGGTGAATTGCAGGCGCAACAACTGAAAAGTATGCAGAGACAGGTTCAAGGTATTGCTGACCAAACAGGCAAAATAAATTTAGAACGGGCTATTCAAACATTTCAGGCAGAAAAGGGTAGGTATCCATCATCGCTCAATGAATTAGTTCCTCAATACTTGCCTTCGTTACCTTCCCCCTCGGGTGATAGTGCATATAGTTTTGACCCGATTACAGGTCAGATAATCACAGTCCCGTCAAGTATTCCATCTGAAGATATCCGCAAGATGGAGCAGGTAAAATATGCCATTGCTCAATATGCACGGGCAACGGGTTACTATCCAGCGACATTGGATAGTCTCTATCCTACCTATTTAAGTTTTGTTCCACGAACAAGTGATGGACAAGCCTTTATCTACAATGCACAAACAGGGGGTGTTTCTCATCCCTTGTTTGCAGGAGCACAAACGCCACAAACAACTACTCCCGCAACACCAGTGGGGTCATATCCTATGAATTCTGTTACAGGGGGGATGGCTGTCCAACAGCAATTAAATACTATGACAAACTCCTCAGGTGCGGTAGGTTCTTATTCTCGCCAGAGTGTACAAAATGTTCAGAATGACTATTCCAATAAGCAAAATAAAGTTATGGATGATTTGGGATTGTAGGCGGAGACAGAATAATTTTTTTCTGATAATGTATTCGTAAGGAATTTATAAAACTAATGTTCGCAGGATACGAAGTTTCATTCCTTTATAAGCGGTTCCTGTATTATGAAATGTAATGCCTTTGTAGCGAAAATTTCTCAGGGGAACATGTGTATGTCCAAAATATACTTCACTAATACCTGCGTCGGTCCCAAGTTCCAATTCATTTAAATACCATAGTAAATTTCGAGCAGTTCTTCGATGTCGAAAATAAATATGAGATATAGCCACATGGGTTCTCATGCTTACTGCTACATCGTAAATTTGATTGACAAAGTAATTTCTTTGCAAGGGTTTGCGTTCCCAGCGGTTTCGATATCTTGTCAATTGGCTATGGTTCATTTTGCGAATGGAGGCGTCGCCATGAAGAAAGACAATTTTTCCTACCCTCAAATAATAGGGATGCCATGAAAAGTTAGGGACATCTTTTTCCAATTGACTTAATAGTTGGCAGAATTCGCAGCGATGGTCATGATTTCCCAGATTGAGATGAATATGACAATGGGGATATTTTTCTGCAAGTGTTTTTAAGAAATCAATAGCTTTCTGGAAAACTTGTTCGTTAGATTTTTCTTCGACCCAGTGGAAATCAAAGGTATCTCCATTAAAAACAAATATATCGGAAGATTGTATGGCTTCATCTACCGCATATAACTTGGCTTCCCAGTTAGAGCGAGAACAAAATATATGTAAATCCGAAACAACGGAAATTCTTTTCATGGATGATATACTTTATAATATATTTTCTGTATTATATTCAGAGAGTTTTCTATGTATAAAAGTATAACTGATGAAAGGTGTTTTATGCATAAAATCTTTTTTTTGCAACATTATTTCTGGTTGCTTTTCACGGTTCTTCCTTTCTTTATTGGATGCGATGGAACGGAAAATCCTGACCCGAATGTTTCCGTTCGTTTTTTCCATTCAATTTATCAATATCCTACCGGGGGTATCAGTCATTTTTTAACCTACGGGGATTTTAATCAAGATGGAGCACCCGATATTGCGGTTACCAATTATAATACGGATAAAGTAGCCGTTTTGTTACGCAATTCTGAGAAGGGAAATTTCCGTTTGCATGTAGATTATGCTGTGGGAAAAGGTCCGGGGATGGTAAAAGCGGAGGACATAGATGGTGATGGATATGGGGATTTAGGAGTGGTAAATCAAAACGAGGATACGATTTCCCTTCTTTATGGGAAGGGAGATGGAACTTTTGAGCCGTCGCAAGCAATTGCTTTAAAAGCAGGGGCAAAGCCGTTGGCTCTGGTGTTTTCGGATATTAATAAAGATGGACTTGCTGATATTCTTGTGGCGGCATCAGGAACAGGGGAGATTGGTTATCTTCTAAATGCGGGAAACAGGACTTGGAGTGAGTGCCAATATATTCCATGCGGTAGTAGTCCTCGATGGCTATTATCTATTGACTTAGATAAAAATGGAGAAGTGGATTTGGTCGTTTCTAATCGGGATTCTAATAATATTTCTGTATTATTAAGTCAGACCAATAGTCCTTTTTCAACAAAGTTAGATTATGCCGTTGGTACTTATCCCCGAGGTATAGAAACGATGGATATTAACGCAGATACTTATCCAGATTTAATCGTTGCAAATGCAGGGAGTGGAAATTACTCCTTATTAATCAATGATACCCATGGAGGTTTTACCTTAACAAATACTTTACAATCACAGGCATTTCCGATGAAGATTTTAATAGAGGACCTGAATGAAGATGGGTATTTAGATATACTTGGATTGTTATACGGGGAATTGACATTAAGCACGGGGGAACTTGCTAACGGACCTTTTGCAGCTGCAGAGATTTTTTATGGTTCACAAGGAGGAAATTTTACATATCAAAAAATGATAAATTTAGGTGTTGGTGCTATTGATATAGATAAAGTAGATTTGAATGCAGATACTAAAAAAGATTTGATATTTACTCTTTCAGGATTAAATCGTGTAGGTGTAATCTATGGAGATGGAAAGGCGTTTAGCAGGATGGAAACGCGGCCTCTATTGGATGGAGATATAGGGACAATGACTTTTGGCGATTATAATGGGGATTCTGTAAATGAAATTATTATCTGTTCCAATCGAAGTGCCTATTTTAAGGTTTTTCAGGTTAACACAGACCTTTCTTTAACAGAGAAAGGGAAATGGGATGTTTCGGGTGTTATTCAGTCTATTGAATCTACTTCGATTGATAATAACAATAATTCCGTAGACCTTGTTTTTTGTGAAAGAGAGGTAATGGGTGTAACCGTTTATTTGAATAATGGTCAAGGGGTTTTTCAAAAGAAAGGAACTTATTCTATTAAAGATCCTACCTTTTCTCATCTTCCCTATCCATCATCAGTCGCTGTAGGTGATGTGAATAATGATGGGAACAAGGATATTGTTACAGCTAATCCGGGGGCAGATACGGTCTCGGTTCTTTTAGGAGATGGCACAGGTGCTTTTGGTTCCGCTAAAGAAACAATTGTAGGCGATTACCCAATGGCGGTGAAGTTAGCTGATGTAAACCATGATGGTAAGTTAGATTTGTTATTTGTAAGTAGTAAAGACCCGAATGATGCCGATGACCAATCTCCATCCCGTTTTGTATGCTGGTTTGGCCATGGAGATGGAACATTTGATAAAAGCACACAAAAGAGGTATGCAACTAACGGAAATCCGAGGGGGTTATTAATGGTGGATTTAGACCGTGATGGAGATTTGGAGGCGGTTACCATTCATCCTACGGGGCAAACCGTTGTTGTTTTTGGAGCAAAGCCCGATGGAAGTTTTGTAAGCATAGATTCCATTAAGATAGGTAAAAATCCCAAATCCGTGTTTTCATGGGACATTGATAATAACGGGTTTCCAGACTTAATATCTATTAATGGAGATAGTACTATCTCGGTGGTATTAAACAAGGGAAAGTTACAATTTTCATCAGCATATTATTACTATGCAGGGCATAGTCCTATATCAGGGATACCTTTTGATATTGATAAAGATGGTATTTATGATTTAATTATTGCGAATAATGCTTCAAATGATGTATCCTTTGTTTTGGGAAGGAAACCATAAAATCTGATAATCTTTGAAACAAATTTGTTAAAAAGAATGTCAAATTTAGCGTTTTATTGATTTTAAATACTATAAGAAGGAGTTTTGTCTTATGGATATGGTAAAGAAAATATTAAAGTGGGTTGGGATTGTAATTCTTGCTCTAATTCTTGTTTTATTGTTATTTAAATTCTACGCAGATCGTACTTATTTTAATAACTATGATCCCAAACTTCCCTTGAATGTTCGGGTTGAAGAAGTAAAAGAAATCAATGATGAAATAGAGGTTTTTAATGTCAAACGCCCCAGGCATTTTCAAAGCATTAAATTTTCTTATGAAAGTAGACCTGGCGAACGCGTTCCTGCTTTACTTTTGTTACCTACAGAATTGAAAGGAAAAGTTCCCTGTGTTATTTTTCTTCATGGGATTGGACAGAGTAAAGGTTTTATACATGAAATAGCAGGACCTTTCACGGAAAAAGGATTTGCAATGGTCAGTTTTGACCAGAGTATGCAAGGAGAACGAAAAATTCAAGGCGGATGGTTAAAACAAGCAATAGCCTTTCGTCAACGCCCATGGAAAACCATTAATGATGCACGAAGACTTATTGATTATTTACAAACACATCCGGATATTGACGCTAATCGTCTTTATCTGGTTGGTGCAAGTTATGGGGCTATTACTGGTTGCACCCTTACTGCATTTGAAAAACGAATTAAGGCGTCTATACTTGTGGTAGGCGGTGGCAATATCAAAAGAATGCTGGATGCTCCCGCAATCAAAAATAATGCTCCGAAATGGCTTCATGCTATAGGGAAACCTATTGTTTCGTTTATTATGAATGTTGCTGACCCCATTCACTACGCAAAAAATACTTCCCCGACGCCGTTATTATTTTTGAATGGCGACCAGGACACATTGGTTACCCCGGAAGCAGGAAAAATATTGTTTGAGGCAGCGGGAGAACCTAAAGAGATACGCTGGTATCCCATTGACCATCCTGGTTTGCGGGATAGCGATGGGATTAAAATAATTCAGATGTTGGACGATGGACTTGCCTGGTTGGTGGAACAGGATAATAAGGTAAAACAGAACAAAGTAGGATGGTACCGGGGCTGGGAGTCGAACCCAGGACATCTGGAACCACAATCCAGTGCTCTAACCAACTGAGCTACCCCGGCACCTATAATTATTTTACAAAAAAATTATTAAAAAACGCAAGATATATATTAAACGGAGGGATTTATTTTCTCTCTCCAGTATATTAACAAGTCATTCAGAATATCTTTTATGTCGTATTTCGGTTCCCAGGAAGTGTCTGTTTTTAGTTTTTCATAACTCCCGCATATTATAGGTATGTCGTTGGTGCGTGTCCTTTCCTTATCAGTACAAACCTCAACTTTTATGCCGGTGATTGTCTGAAGGATATGGATGATTTGTTTTAGGGAATGAGACTTACCTGAACATAAGTTATAGACTTCACCGTTTCCCTTTCCTTGGGCGAGTAATTCATAGGCACGGACTACATCGGATACATGCAGGAAATCGCGTTCTACCTCAATATTTCCAACATGTAAAACGGGCTCTTTCCATCCTTTTTCAATTTCAACAAATTGTTTAGCAAAACTGGATAAAACAAATCGTTCGTTTTGTCCTGCCCCCGAATGATTAAAAGGACGAACAATAACTGTTGCTAACAGTCCCTTTTTATGAATGTATTGGCAGTAAAAATCTGAGGCAAGTTTTGATATGGCATAGGGATTTTGAGGATTTAACGGATGTGTCTCGTTCACAGGCAAATAATGCGGAGGTCCATATACCTCTGAAGTGCTGATAAATATAAAGGTAATGTTTTGCCCAAAATGGTTATTCAATATTTGTGTTAATGTGATGACGCTGTCGGTATTGGTTTGAAAACAGGAGAGTGGGTCTTGCATGGATTGTGGAACAAAACTAATAGCGGATAGATGAAATACATGGGAGACAGGACCTATGGTTTTGAGGAAGTTTTCGGTTTGCTCTTTATCCAATAGATTGCAAGTGTGTATACCTGTTTGAGAGGTAATATCGCAACCGATTACTTCCCAACCCGAGTTCTGGAGATGTCGGGTTAGATGTTTGCCGACAAAACCTCCGGCACCGGTGATGAGAGCCCGTTTGCTCATGCTTCTGCCTTTAATTCGCGAATATGTTTCTCAACAAATTTCAAGTCAGCATCTACCATCATTTGAACTAAATCGGAGAATGAATGTTTCTTTCTCCATCCTAATTTTGCTTTGGCTTTGGAACAATTGCCCAGAAGCAAGTTTACTTCTGCGGGACGATAGAATTGTTGGTCCGTTTTAACATACTTTTGCCAGTCCAGTCCAACATGTGAAAATGCAATCTCACAAAATTCACGGACGCTATGCGTTTCTTCACTGGCAATAACATAATCATCGGGGGTATCCTGCTGTAACATTAACCACATGGCTTCAACATAATCACCCGCAAAACCCCAGTCCCGTTTGGCTTCCAGATTTCCTAAAAGCAATTCATTTTTCAATCCATGAACAATACAGGCAACTCCATGAGTTATTTTTCGTGTAACGAACTCAAGCCCTCGCCGTGGGGATTCATGATTAAAAAGAATGCCTGAACATGTAAAAATATCATAACTTTCCCGATAATTTACGGTAATCATGTGACCATAAACTTTTGCGACACCATAGGGACTACGCGGGTGGAAAGGAGTATTTTCTGTTTGAGGGGTTTCCTTTACCTTACCAAACATTTCGCTGGAAGAAGCCTGATAGAAACGGATTTTGGGATTTACTACACGAATGGCTTCTAATACGCGTGTAACGCCTAATGCGGTTACATCGCCCGTTAGAATAGGTTGCTTCCATGAAGTAGGGACAAAGGACTGGGCCGCGAGATTGTATACTTCATGCGGGTTGGCAGTTTGGATAGCCTCAATCACAGATACCTGGTCTGTTAAATCCGCTTGAATGAGGGTAATATTATCCTGAATATGAGCAATGCGTTCGAATGTTTCCGTGCTTGACCTGCGGACAATACCATATACCTCATATCCTTTTGATAGTAAAAATTCTGCGAGATAAGAGCCATCCTGTCCAGTAATTCCTGTTATCAAGGCACGGCGTTTTTCTTTGTTTCCGATTTCTTGCATGTTTATCTCCTAATCAATATTGTAAAACTTTTTGAACCAGTAAACATAGCGTTGAATACCTTCTTCTACGGGGATGCAGGGTTTGTAGTTAAGTAAAGTTTGGGCATGTGTAATATCTGCATAGGTGATTTCTACATCCCCCGGTTGATAAGGTTGCCATTCAATTTCCGCAGGTTTGCCCACACATTTTGAAATGATTTCTATTAGGTCAATAAGTTTTGTTGTTCGACTTTCACCCAGATTAAAAATTTCATATTGAAAGGGTCTCTCAATACTTTTCATAATCCCAGCCAGAATATCATCAATATAAGTATAATCACGAGCGGAAGGCCCATCGCCAAAAAGAATGACAGGTTTCCCTGAGATGATTTGCTTTGTAAATT
>Ga0123519_10012647_pt1 | contig 12232 bp, 8 predicted proteins | sample YelNatPaOPRAMG02_FD_87396 | JGI IMG/M metagenome (GOLD analysis project Ga0123519, IMG submission 87396) | Hot spring microbial communities from Yellowstone National Park - Yellowstone National Park OP-RAMG-02 (version 2) | ecosystem: Environmental > Aquatic > Thermal springs > Hot (42-90C) ... | reverse complement strand
CAGTTGTGATGCTTAAAAAACTATATGGCAAATCAATTGAAGCGGAAGTTAATGTTGATATTGTTAATGATTATTTCCCAAAAATTGCAGAAGATAATAATTTAAGTTTAATTTCTAATCCAATTTTAAAAGATGTTCAGTACCAAGATGATGGAATGAAATATATAATTGAATTTCAGACTGTCCCAGAATTTCAAATAAACAATTACCAAGATTTATCTATTTATGAACCTATTCATATAACAACAAGCGAAGAAATTGAACAAGAACTTGACCAAATTGCTTTAGAATATGCTGAATATGAAGATGCTGATAGCATTGATTCACTTGATTATGTTGTAAATGTTGGTGTGGAACCGATAAAAGAAGGTGAAGAAGATGAACATCATCACGATGAACATCATCATCACAATCACGACCATCAATCAATTTATTTAAGAGATAAACAATTCTTTGCTGATTTTAGAAATGCTTTTTTAAACAAAAAAGTTGGCGATGTATTTAATTTCAAAAGTGCTGAAAAACCTGATGAACCTGAATTAAAAATTTATATAGAAAGTGTTCAACGTGTTACACCTCCGGCACTTGATGATGAATTAGCAAAAAAATATTCTAATCAAAAACTTGATACTATTGAAGATTTAAGAAAAGATATAGAATTTAGAATTCAAGATTATTGGGATAATAAATCCCGTCAAGAAATTGAAAATCAATTAATGGATACAATTACTAAACAAAATAGTCATATTGTTGTTCCTGAACCTTTAATTGAAAATGCACTAGACATTTTAGTTGAAAATTTAAAAAAGCAATATAATATTAAAAAAGAAGATACAAAATTAGATGCAACTTTAAGAACAACTTATAGAAAAACTGCCGAAAACTATGCTCGCTGGGATATGATACGAAATGAAATTATCAAAAAAGAAGCAATTGAAATTGAAGATTATGATATTGATGATTTTATTGAAAAAAACAAAGAATCTTTGCCAGATGTAAGTGTAGAGCAACTTCACGAACTTATACAAGGAAATAATCAAATTAAAGAAAATTTGAAAAATAAGAAGTTGTTCGATTTGTTAATAGGATTTTCTACAACTAACGATATATCTTTTGAAGATTATTACAAACAAAGAGAAATTGAAAATGCCGAAAAAAGTGATTCTCCAAAAATAAAAACAGAAGAATATAATCCGCTAAATTCTGATGAAGATACTGATGAGATAGAAGGAAATAGTGAATTTAGTGATGAAAGTCCTGATAAAGAAGACGAATAAATAAGAAATAAAAGATAAGATAATAAATCTATTAATGAAATTGTAATTGTTAAGAGTTATATATTCTCAAAGCAATTACAATTTTCCTTTATAATGCTGACAATTTTATTAAAAGCAGTTTGTAAATCATCATTAATAACAACAAAATCAAATTTATCAATAAAAGATAGTTCAAAATTTATTCTATCAACTCGCTGTTTAATTTGTTCTTGTGTTTCGGTTTTTCTTCCGTGTAGCCGATTAATTAAAACATCATTAGATGGTGGAGCAATAAAAATTAAAAGGGTTTCCTCCGGGAAATTATTTTTAACAGAGATAGCACCCTTAACATCAATATCAAATATCAAACATTTATTGCTATTTGCAACTTTTTGTATTTCACTTTTTGGAGTACCATAATAATTGCCAAAAATTTCTTCCCATTCGATCAATTGGTTATTAACAATCATTTTCTTAAATTCATCAGGAGCAAGAAAATAATAATGCGTTCCGTCGATTTCATTTTCTCTTGGTGAACGAGTAGTTGCAGAAACCGATAAAATAAAATTAGAGAAATTTTTCAAAATCATTCTAACTAATGTAGATTTTCCTCCCCCACTGGGAGAGGAAAATACGATTAAATTTTTCATTGCGTTCGTACTAAATTAAATAAAAAATTAAAGGATATGAGGAAGTTCGTCGGGGGCATTGGTCAACATAATAGCCCCGTTTTTAGTAACAAAAATATTATCTTCTATTCTCATACCATATTTATTGGGCAAATAAACTCCCGGTTCAATAGCTAATACGGCATCTTCTGGGATGATTTCGTTATCTAATCTAAAAGTAATAATAGGATGTTCGTGAGGCTCCAATCCCAAGCCATGTCCTAATGAATGTTGGAAATAATCACCGTAGCCTGCATTTTTAATTACATTACGAGCCAAAGCGTCTAAATTTTTGCCATTCATAGTTGGAAGTACTCCACGAATAGCTTTCATTTCTGCTTCTCGCAATAAAGCATATAATGCTTTTTGTTCACGAGTTGGCTTAGCACCTACACAAATTGTGCGAGTTATATCGGAGCAATAACCATTTACTTTAAACCCAAAATCCATAATAACAATGTCACCTCTTCTGATTTTTTTATCAGTTGGTTGTCCATGAACTAATGCACCACGAGAACCACTTGTTACAATAATATCGAAAGCATCGCCTTCGGCACCTAATTTACGCCCTTGATATGCAATTTCAATAGCCACATCTTTTTCTGTCATACCTGGTTGAATAAAGTTTATCATTTTGTCATAAACTTTTTCAGAGATGGTACAAGCTTCTTTAATATAAGCAAGTTCTTCGGGCGCTTTTGCTTGCGTGAAAGGCTCAATTACAGCAGGAATTGGTTTAAATTTTACAGGTCTTAATTTATTCCGTGTTTCAACTGCTTCATAATAAGATACTCTATCAGATTCAAAAGCAATGGAATCTAAACCTTTTAATAATTCTATTTTTTCAACATAATCCCAAATATCTCTGGCAATATGTGTATGCAAATTTGGTAATGGATATAATTCTGTCTTTATTTGTTCTTCGTATCTATCATCAGTAATAAAATGTATAGAATCTTTAAATATAAACATACATGCAGATGAACCTGAAAATCCAGTGAGGTATCTAATATTAGGCAAATATGACACAAAAATACCTTCAACTTTTTCAAAATCTAAAGCAAAGTAAAGCTGACTTAATCTGTAATTTATTTTTTCAGGATATGGTGGTTTATTAACAGGGGGTTGTTGCTTTATCTTTTCTAATTTCTTTTTAGTCTGCTCATCAATTTTTTTGTTGTCTGTTTTCTCATCTGGCAAAATTGCTTCTGGTTCCGGGAGTTTTGTTTCCTCATTTTTTTTATTGACAGATTGCGAAGGAACATTTTCGTTTAAAGTTTTTGCTTTTTTCTTTGGTTCTTCGGTTAAAATATCATCTGGAACAGTCTTTTTTGCTTTAAGGTCTTTTGTTACAATGTTTGCCGCATCTTTTTTTGAAGAAATAGGTTTTTTAGATTTAGTTTTAGTTGCTTCTTCGGAAATAACGGTAGGAAATTCGTCTGGAACAGATACTTTTTTTGATTGCACAGGCTCTGCTATTTCTGGCGATTGGCTCTGCTTAATTGTTGATTTAACAATGCGCTTTTTTGTAGTTGAAATGTCATTTTTGACTTCTTCAGCTATAGTTTCATTTTTAGGAGTAAATTTCTTTGCCATAGACTGCCATTTATTTTATATTAAAAAATACTTTTCTACTTGGATAATAAATTTTATAAATAATAAATTGCCATCCATTATAAATAATAATTAGGTGGTTCTTTAGTTATAGAAATATGGTGTGGGTGCGATTCCACAAGGCTTGCTTGAGTAATACGAACAAAATGAGCGTTTTGTCTAAATTCAGATATACTCTTTGAGCCGGTATAACCCATGGAAGCTTTCAACCCACCAATTAATTGATAGATAGTTTCATTAACATTACCTCTAAAAGGTACTCGTCCTTCGATGCCTTCTGGAACAAATTTTGAGAGGTCTGATTCTACATCTTGGAAATATCTGTCTGCAGAACCTTCTTTCATAGCATCTATTGACCCCATACCACGATAAATTTTATAAGCACGGCGTTCATAAATAATCTTTTCGCCGGGACTTTCTTCATGCCCTGCAAGTAAACTGCCTATCATTACAGAATTAGCACCGCCGGCTAATGCCTTAGGAATATCACCGGTTTGTTTTATTCCACCATCAGCAATTACAGGAATATCTTTTTTTGAAGCAACATCTGCAACTGCCATCACAGCGGAAAGTTGTGGCATTCCCACACCTGCAACAATTCTTGTTGTGCAGATTGACCCAGGTCCGATACCAACTTTTAAACCATCTGCCCCTGCCTCAATAAGTGCTTCTGCCGCATCGGCTGTACCAATATTGCCTACTACAACTTGTAAATTTTTATATCTTTTTTTAACTTCCTTTAATGTATTAATAACTCCTAACGAAAAGCCGTGTGCTGTATCAATAAAAATTACATCAACTCCTGCTTCTACTAATGCATCGCATCTTTCAATTGTATTTGCGGCTACACCAATTGCTGCCGCCGCTAATAATCTACCTTCTTTATCCTTAGCTGAATTTGGAAATTGTTTTTTCTTTTGTATATCTTTAAAAGTAATTAAACCCCTTAAAATATAATCATCATTGACGACAAGTAATTTTTCTATTCTATGGTTTTGTAACAACTTTTCTGCATCTTCAAGTGTTGTACCAATTGGTGCTGTTACTAAATTATCTCTTGTCATAATATGGGAAATTTTATCTTTTAAATCGGGATTAAATCGTAAATCACGATTTGTAACAATACCGACTAATTTCCCATTATTTTCAATTATTGGAATACCTGAAATATGGTATTTACTCATTAAATTCAAAGCATCGGCAACGGTATTTTCAGGATACAAAGTAATAGGTTTGATAATCATACCACTTTCACTACGTTTTACTGTATCAACTTCTTCTGCTTGCCTACGGATTGATAAATTTTTATGGATAACACCTATACCACCTTCTCTTGCCATAGCCATAGCCATATTTGCTTCGGTAACAGTATCCATTGCAGCGCTAATGATAGGAATATTTAAAGTAATTTCACGGGTTAATTTTGTTGTTACATCAACATCACGAGGTAGAATTTCGCTATATCTTGGTAAAATTAAAACGTCATCGTAAGTGAATGCATCACTTATAATTTTATCTTTATACATTTTTACTTTATTTTAAATTTTCTATTTCTTATGAGAAAGTAATTTTAATTTTGTTTTTTCGTATTGAATTTTATTTAAGATTGTATCCTTATTTATTTGTTCGTGAATATCTAAGGCATCAATTTCTTTTTCATATTTTGCTACTAAATCCAATACGTCTTTTTCTACTATTTCATCAGGACTACAAGCTTGTTCAACAACGATAGAGACATTGTTATTGGCGACTTCAACAAAACCACTATTAACAGCAAAAAATAATTGCTCATTATTTGAACTTACAATTTTAACAATTCCAATATCAGTAGTAGAAAAAATGGGAGCATGATTGAAAAGTATTTGAAAAGGTGAAAGCGCACCAGGCACATTCACCGATTGAGCCTTGCCTTTAAATATTTGTTGTTGAGGTGATACAATTTCAATATCAAGAAGTTTTTCACTCATTTTAACCTATCTACTACTAATTATAATAATTACAATGATTTACGTTTTTCAAATCTATCAATAACTTCGTCTATAGTACCAGCATAAACGAATAAATCTTCTGGAATATGGTCAACTTTACCTTCAAGAATAGCACGAAATCCGGCTATTGTATCAGCAATTTTAACATATTTTCCTTCATAACCAGTAAATTGTTCTGCGACGTGGAAAGGTTGTGAGAAGAATCTCTGTATTTTACGTGCTCTATAAACCGTAGTTTTATCTTCATCACTTAATTCGTCCATTCCTAATATATTAATAATGTCTTGTAAGTCTTTATACTTTTGAAGTATTTGAACACAAGAGATAGCGGTATCATAATGTTCCTGACCAATAATCAACGGGTCCATTATTCTGGAAGTTGAATCAAGAGGATCTACGGCTGGATATAGCCCTAATTCAGAGATTTGTCTGGAAAGTACAGTTTTAGCATCAAGGTGAGTAAAAGTATTTGCTGGTGCAGGGTCAGTTAAGTCGTCAGCAGGCACATAAACTGCTTGCACCGAAGTAATTGAACCACGTGTTGTAGAAGCAATTCTTTCTTCCAATTCACCTAATTCGGTAGCAAGAGTTGGTTGATAACCTACAGCCGATGGCATACGACCAAGCAAAGCTGATACTTCTGAACCAGCTTGAATAAATCTAAATATATTGTCAATAAACAAAAGCACATCACGACCACCTTCATCACGCAAATATTCAGCGGCTGTTAATGCTGTTAAGGCAACTCTTGACCGGGCTCCTGGTGGTTCATTCATTTGTCCAAATACAAGTACTGTCTTATCTATAACTCCACTTTCGTTCATTTCTAAATATAAATCATTTCCTTCACGTGTTCTTTCGCCAACTCCACCAAAACAAGAATAACCTTCGTGGAACTTCGCAATATTATGGATAAGTTCTTGAATAACAACTGTCTTGCCAACGCCAGCACCACCAAATAAACCCGTTTTCCCACCTTTTGTAAATGGTTGAATTAAGTCAATTACTTTTATTCCTGTTTCAAACATCTCTCTTTTTGTGCTCAAGTTTTCAAACTTTGGCGCTGAACGGTGTATAGGATAATATGTCTTTGCTTTTAATTCACCTTTACCATCAATTGGTTGACCTATTACATTCATCATTCTGCCAAGCAAATCAAGTCCTACTGGCACTGAAATAGGTTCGCCAGTATCAAATACTTTCATCCCACGAACCAGTCCATCGGTTGAATCCATAGCTACTGTACGAACTCTATCTTCTCCTAAATGTTGATGCACTTCGCATATTAAAGTTTCATCATTACCTTCTGATGATTTCCTCGGAATTTGCAAAGCGTTTAATACAGCGGGGATGTTCCCTTCACTAAATTGAACATCTACTACTGGACCAATTACTTGGATGATTGTACCTTCATTCATATTACTTCCTTACACAAAAATATAATAGTAATTTTTTTTAATTTTAATTTTACAAAATTAAAAAATTTTCCACAATAAATAAATAGTTCCAAATAATTTATTATAATTTAATTTATAATTTATTATATTTTTAAATTAGAAAACTGGGTGTAAAATTACAATTTTGATATTTTTTTGATTTTATATAATTTAAGAAGATAATTTATTACAAATATGAATTAAATTTATTCTGTAAAAATAATAAAAATTATAGGAGCTGTCTCAAAAGTGTGAAAATACTGATTTGTCATTCCCACGAAAGTGAGAATCCATTATTCCGAGTGTTTTTGGATTCCATTTCTCACAGGAATAATACATACAATTTGACTTTTGAGATAGCCCCTTATAAAGAAAGAATATTAGGATTTTTTTTATTAAAATTTGTTATGAAAAAAAAACTTCGTAATTTAATATTTTATAAATTGAGATATTTTATAAATTTAAAACAGCCAAAAAGAAGAAAATGGAAGTATTGATTGTTGATGATAATCCTGAATTTTGCTCTACAATGGACGATATTGTTCAATCGTTTTCTTATCAGACCAAGATATTTAATTTTACGAATCAAGCATTAAACTATATAAAAGAGAATTCTGCAAATATAGGACTGGCTTTGTTTGATATAGAGTTTTCCAAAGATGACCCTATGACAGGCATTGATTTGTTAGAAATAATAAGACAGGATTTCCCTTTAATACCTGTTGTGATGATTTCAGGTAAAGGGACTATCGCAACAGCAGTAAAAGCCACAAAATTAGGTGCAGTAAACTTTATTGAGAAATCTATTTTAAACAAAGAAAAGATTCGTGAAGTTTTAGAAAGTTCAATGTTAAAAGATTTTTCAGAAGATGATGAAGAAATTAGGAAATTTTTGCTTTCTTGTGGAATAATAGCAAAAAGCCGTTCAATGATAGAAATAGGCAAGAACATTATCCGATTTGGACGGACTGATTTAAATATATTAATTACAGGTGATACTGGAACAGGGAAACGTCTTGTAGCAAAGGCAATTCATTTAGCAAGTCGGCGACATAAGAACCCATTTATTACAGTTGATATTCCTAATATTCCCCGTGATTTATTTCAAAGTGAACTTTTCGGACATATCAAAGGTGCATTTTCAGGCGCAAATGAATCAAAGAAAGGGCTTTTCCACGAAGCATCACACGGAACGATTTTCTTAGATGAAATTGGAGATTTATCAACTGATTTGCAATCAAATTTGTTTATCCCCGTTGATGAAAAGGTAATTCGCAGAGTTGGTTCAGTACAAACCGAAGAAATTGATTTAAGATTTATTTCTGCCACAGACCGTGATTTGGTAAAGATGATGGACGAAGGAATTTTCCGTGAACAACTTTATCATCGGTTGCGTGAATGTGAAATAAACATTCCTCCTTTGAATGAAAGAGCCGAAGATATTCCTGATATAATAAAATTCTTGGTACAAATCCATAACCAAGATTATAACGATAATAAGTATTTCTCGCAACTTGCATTAGATTTTCTTTCTGAAAGAACATGGAAAGGAAATGTTAGAGAACTTACAAGTTTAATTAAAGTTGCTCTGCAAACAATAACCGAAGATGAAATTAAAATCACTCATTTAGATAAAATCATTAATTCCAGTTCTCGTAACCATAATCAAAATTATATTCCTCACACAACGGCATCTCGCTCTTTAAAAGAAGATTTAGCAGAAGTTGATAGGATAAAGATTGAAAATACTCTTAAAGTCAATAATGGCAATGTTAGTAAATCTGCTGCTATGCTCGGGGTTAGTCGTGAAACTTTGCACATTAAAATACGTAAATATGGAATTGATGCTTCAAAATTCAGAAAGAAATAAATTTCTAATTTGATGAAAATAAAATTGCATTTTATAATTTCAAAAACAAATAAGATATTTTTCCTCTTGGGAATTGTTCTCTTGGTATTTTCAAATATTGAGATTTCTGCTCAAACTGTTTTTTGGGCAAGTAAAGTTATTGGCTTTTCCGATGACAATAATGCTTTGGCAACAAATTCTCCTTATTGCGTCATTGGCAAATATAACGTTATGCCTAATTTCGGGAAATCTGCTTCTTCTTGGACTATCCAATATGGCATTAAGCGGAATCAATATATAACAGTTGCCTACGATACAACAATATTAGTAAAACAAGTGGTTGTATGCGAGAATTATAATCCTGGTTCTATTGCCAAAGTAATTTTAATTAATAAAAAAAATCAGGAAAAGGAAATTTATTCAAATAACAACCCTGTTCCCTTTGTTGGAGGACAAGGTCGCTTTTTTAATATATTAGTTCCTAATACTGATTTTTTTGCTAATGTTGTTCGTGTTGAATTCAACACATCATCGTTTTATGATGATACGCAAATTGATGCAATCGGAATTTCAAGCGATACAACAAAAATAGAACCTAAGATAAATATAAGCCCTGAGGCTTTGTTTGTAGGTCAGCCCGAACCTCTTAAAAATGTAAATTCTGCATATTCAGAATTAGCACCTATTATTACGTCTGATGGCAATACTTTATATTTTACAAGAGAAGGACATCCGGATAATTATGGCTTCGAAAAGCAACAAGATGTTTGGTATTCTTTGCTTGACCCATTCACAAACGAGTTTCAACAGCCTATCAATATCGGACCTCCAATTAATGATGCGTATAATAATTTTGCGATTTCAGTAACTCCCGATAATAATTCGCTATTGTTGGGAAATGTATATAGGAAAAATGCTCCGCCTGTTTCGGGAATTTCCATTTCACATAGAATTGGTTCGGTTTGGTCTTATCCTGAAAAAGTTGAGATTGAAGATTTAATAACCAAAAGCAGGCAAAATAGTTACAATTTAGCAAGTGATGGTAAAACTTTACTATTATCTATTGTTTCTGATACAACTTATGGTGAACACGACTTGTATGTGAGTTTTTTAAAGGAAGATGGAACTTGGACGAAGCCAATGAATTTGGGTCCTGAAATTAATACTCCTTCAAATGAAGAATCGCCATTTCTTGCTTCTGATGGAAGAACTTTATATTTTTCTGGTAATGGTTATCCCGGATTTGGAAGTAATGATATTTTTATGACGAAAAGAATTGGTAAAGGCTGGAAACATTGGTCTGAACCCGTAAACCTTGGAGATAAAATTAACAGTGTTTATTGGGATGCTTACTTTTCGGTCCCTGCTTCTGGTGAATATGCTTATTTCGTTTCTTCTACGGAAAAGCCTTTTAGTGAAGATATTTATAGAATAAAACTACCAACTTCTCTTCGTCCAGAAACTGTTGTATTAATTTCAGGCAAAGTATTGAATAGCAAAACAAACCAACCTATTGCGGCAAGAATTGTTTATGAAGAATTACCCTCTGGTCAAGAAATTGGAGTTGCTCGGTCAAACGATTCAACAGGAAATTACAAAATTGCCCTGCCTGCTGGTAAAAAATATGGGTTTCTGGCAACAAGCACGGGCTTTATTTCGGTAAATCAAAATATAGATTTAACTAAAATCACTCAATATAAAGAAGTCAATAAAGATTTAATGCTTGTACCTATTGAAGTTGGTGAAGAGGTTAAATTAAATAATATTTTCTTTGATTTTGGGAAATTTGATTTATTAGAAGATTCTAAACCTGAACTTAATAGAGTGGTAAAGCTTTTGCAAAGTGGAACTATTAAAAAAATTAGAATAGAAGGTCATACAGATAATATCGGGAATGCAAAAGACAATCAAATTCTTTCAGAAAAACGTGCACAAGCAGTTGCAGATTATTTAATTAGTAGTGGGGTTAAATCTACACAAATTAATGTGGTTGGTTATGGCAAAACTAAACCTGTCGCAAGCAACGATACAGAAGAAGGTCGCCAAAAAAATCGCCGAGTAGATTTTGTAATTCTTGAAAAATAAATCTTATTTTTTCCGTACCCAATAAGTTGTTCTTCCTAACAAGGAAATTCCGATATAACCACGAATTTTTAATTTATCTCTTTCTTCAAATTTTATATAGCAACTATATGTTTTCCCGCTTTTGGGGTCATATATTGTACCTTTGTTCCATTCGTTACTACCATCAAAAACAAAATCTTTTAAAACTAATAATCCGATAATAGGGCGTTCTTTTAAATTAGTATCAGGATTTTTCTCATCAACTTTGGGTTGACCATTGCGATTTGGCTCTTTAAGCCAGACAATTTTACCAAAATATTTCCCATTGCTTTTAAATATTTCAACACCAGATTCATTTCCTTCTGTGTACCATTGTCCTAAAATGTCATCTGCTTTTTCTGCAAATACATTAACCAAAGTACCGAGCAAAAAAGTAAAGACAAAAAAGAAAAAAATATATAAAGCCTTCATTAAAAGTTGTCCTTTAAATTATTATAAAATAATTCTAAAGTTAAAAGAAATTTTTTTTCAAGTAGTAAGAATGGAACAACAATCAAAGATATTAAAATTTAGATATTAAATTTTTCCAATCAAACTTCTTGCGATAACTAAACGCTGTATTTCACTTGTTCCTTCATAAAGTTCAGTAATTTTTGCATCACGGTAATAGCGTTCTACATTGAAGTCTTCGGTGAAGCCATAACCGCCGTGAATTTGAATTGCTCTATTAGCACAGAACACAGCTGTTTCAGAAGCTTTTAGTTTTGCCATTGCGGCTTCTCGGCTATAATTCATCCCTTTATCTTTCATTACAGAGGCACGCCAAGTAAGTAACAAAGCAGATTCATATTCAACCCACATATCTGCGATCATCCATTGAAGTGCTTGGAAATTAGCAATAGGCTGTTCAAATTGTATTCTTTCTCGTGAATATTTAATAGAATCTTCTATTGAAGCACGAGCTATACCAAGAGCTTGCGAAGCAATACCTAATCTTCCACCATCTAATGTAACCATAGAAAGTTTAAAACCTTTGCCAAGTTCACCTAATAAATTTTCTTCTGGCACCACTACATCTTCTAATATAATTTCAGCAGTTGAAGATGAGCGAATGCCTAATTTCTTTTCCAATTTTCCAATTTTATAGCCGGGCATATCTTTTTCTACAATGAAAGCAGAAAGATTGTGTTTATCTTCCCCTGTCCTTGCGATTAAAATAAAGATGTCGGCTTCGTTCCCATTTGTAGCGAACAATTTTGAACCATTAATTACCCAATTTTTACCATCTTTGCGGGCAACTGTTTTTGTATTGCTTGAATCAGATCCAGCACTTGATTCTGTTAGAGAAAATGAACCT
>Ga0123519_10012636_pt1 | contig 12244 bp, 10 predicted proteins | sample YelNatPaOPRAMG02_FD_87396 | JGI IMG/M metagenome (GOLD analysis project Ga0123519, IMG submission 87396) | Hot spring microbial communities from Yellowstone National Park - Yellowstone National Park OP-RAMG-02 (version 2) | ecosystem: Environmental > Aquatic > Thermal springs > Hot (42-90C) ... | reverse complement strand
TGTTGGTAGCGGTCGTCGCTGGCCTGGTAGGCCGGGTCGTAGAGGAAGGAGCCGCGGTTGGGGTCGGCGGCGGCCGACTGGATGACCCCCACGGAGACGCCCATGAAGTGGTAGATGGGCCCCATCCACTGGACGCCGAACTTGGAGAGGTAGTCGTTGGGGGTGACCAGGTGCACGCCGCGCCCGGTGAGGGAGTTGAGGTAGAGGGGCAGGGTGGCGACGAGGGTCTTGCCCTCGCCGGTCTTCATCTCAGCCACCTTGCCCTGGTGCAGCACGATGCCGCCGATGATCTGCACGTCAAAGTGGCGCATGTTGAGGGTGCGCCGGGCTGCTTCCCGCACCGCGGCGTAGGCCTCCGGGAGGAGTTCGTCCAGGATGGCGTTCTCCTCCTGCCGCAGGCGGGCATCCGCCCGGCGGATCTCCTCCTGGAGGCGGTCCTGGGTGGCTCCATCCCAGACCTGCGCGCTCTGGGCCTGGAGGTCTTCCAGCCGGCGGCGCAGGTCGGCGGTGCGCTGGCGGATCGTCTGCCGGAACTCCTCCGTGAGGCGCGGGAAGGCATCGTCGGGCAGAGCGCTGTATTTTGCTTCCAGGCTGTTGATCTTCTCCACCAGAGGCTGCAGGCGTTGGAGTTCCTTCTCGTTGGAATCGCCCACAACCTTGGCCAGCAACCCTTTCAACATGGTCCACGGGCTCCTCGCGGGGGCTGGTGCTCGCCAGCCTCCCACAGCGAGATGGCAGGCTCTGGGGCCTGCTCTCCTTTGCATTATACACGAAAAAGGGGGAGAGGGAAAACGCCCCGCCCCCGACGCGGGAAGGGCCATTGGGAAGCCAGGTGGCCTGCCCCTGGCGTTCGTGCCTTTATGGGCGAAGTCCCTCGGGGAAGTTTTGTTAAAATTCCAGCAACCTATTGACTCTGGGCTCTTTCCGTGCTATAATAAGGGCGCAATTGGCCCCGCCATCGCGTTCAGGGCTTTGGCGGGCGTGTTTGTGTCTGGCCTGGATGCGCGCCTGGGAGGGAGAAGCCCTGTACCGGCCGCGGCTTCCGGGCCGCATTATCCTACACCAAGGTTCCGAGGGGTCGGTTGGAGGATATGAGCGAGACGACTGTGCAGATGTCATCTCTGGAGAGCCTCTTGGAGAAGGCTTCTAGCCAGGGATACCTCACCATAGATGACATCCTGGAAGTGTACCCAGAGGCCGAGGAGGACCTGGCCCAACTGGAGGAACTGTTCATCTACCTGCAGAACCACGACATCCCCGTGTACGGGGATGAGGAAGAGGCGGAGCAGGAGATGCGCGCGCGGGCCGGCGGCCGGCATGAGGACAACGGAGAGGAAACCCTGGAGGAAGAACTGGACTTGAGCGACCTGCCGGCCACGGACCCCATCAGCCTGTACTTCCACGAGATGGGCCGCGTGCCGCTCCTGACACCGGAAGAGGAGCAGGAACTGGCCAAGACGCTGGAGCGAGGGCGCCGGGCCGAAAAGCGCCTCGCCAAGGATGGCCACGACCCGGTGGAACGGGAGAAACTCCTGGAGGAGGTCCGCAAGGGCCAGGAGGCGCGGGAAAAACTCATCCGCGCCAACACCCGGCTCGTGGTCAGCGTGGCCAAACGGTACGTGGGCCAGGGGGTCCCCCTGCCGGACCTGATCCAAGAGGGCAACCTGGGGCTCATGCGGGCCGTGAACAAGTTTGACTACCGGCGCGGGTACAAGTTCAGCACCTACGCCACCTGGTGGATCCGCCAGGCCGTGAGCCGTGCCGTCTCCGACCAGGGGCGGACCATCCGCCTGCCGGTGCACATGGGCGATAGCATCCGGCGCCTGTACCGCACCATCCACCAACTGGAGCAGGAGTGGGGGCGTCCGCCCACGCCGGAGGAGATCGCCGAGGCCATGGACCTGGACCCGCGGCGCGTGCGCTGGATGCTGCGCGTCTCCCGGCACCCCCTTTCCCTGGAACAGCCGGTGGGCGAGGAAGAGGATAGCGAACTCGGCAGTTTCATTGAGGATGACGATTCCACCCCGCCCCCAGAGGCGGCCGACCAGACGCTCCTGCGGGAGAAACTGGAGGAACTCCTGGACACCCTCTCGCCCCGGGAGGCGCGGATCCTGCGCCTCCGCTTCGGGCTGCAGGACGGCCACTACTACACCCTGGAAGAGGTGGGCAAGAAGTTCGGCCTGACGCGGGAGCGCATCCGCCAGATTGAGGCCCAGGCGCTGAACCGCCTGCGCCATCCGCGCCGGAGCCGGCAACTCAAGGATTACCTGTCCTGAGGGCCGGCCCTCAGTACTGGACCACAATAAAAAATTCCGTTTTCGGCCGTGCAGGTCACGGTTGCATCTCATAGTAGAGGCGCACGGCCGTGCGCCCCTACTCAGGATTACATATCGTCAAGAACCACCGTGGCGTAGTACTCAGGGCCACTCCCCCGTCGGAGGTGCGGGCGACCCACTGGGGTCGCCCGCTTGCGCGCCCTCGGCCGTGCCCCAGAGCCCCAACTTGCGCTCCAGGCGGGCCAGGCGGTGCTGGAACTCCGCCTCTGCCCGGCGGCGGGCAGGCCCGCGCAGCCACACCCCGGCCAGTTCCAGGCCCTTCTGGCAGAAGCGGCGGGCTGCCCACAGGTCCCCGTGGTGCCACTCTTCCCACTTGGCCAGTTCCTCCAGGGCGAGGAGGCCCACGCGAGGGCTTTCGGCGAGGGCAGCCCACAGGGGGATGGCTTCCTCCCGCTTCCCCTGGCGTTTCAGCAGGAGGGCCAGGCGCAACATGGCCCGCTGGCGCTGGTCCGGGGCGAGGGGACCAGCCAGCGCCCGGCGGTACAGGGCTTCTGCCTCCTCCCACCGCCCCTGCTCCTCCAGCCAGGTCGCCAGGCTGTAGCAATCGGTGCAGGGCCGCGCCGGGTCCAGCGGGCGGGACGCCACCTCCCCCAGCACAGAGGCCAGGGTCACCAGCGAGAGGATGTCCTGGGCGTTGTGGTAGAGGACCCTCTTCATCTCCCGCGCGTCCCGGGTCTGGACGTAGCGGAAGTACAGGGAGGGGACCATCCAGCCTGGGACGTCCTCCGAGGCCCTCCGCACGCCGAGGATGTGCCACTCCAGGGAGGCCAGGCTGCAGGACTCCAGGCGGGACTTCCAGAGCCGGCGCGAAGGGGGCAGGAGGTCCAGGTGGGGCGTCTGGGTCCAGCGGGGGGAAAGGCGCGCCGCGATCCACCGGGTGTGGAGCAGGGGCACGTCAAAGTTCCGCCCGTTGAAGGTCACCAGCGTCGGGGGGTCGGCGAACTGCTCCGCCAGGTGGTGCAGGAGCGGGAGTTCCTCGTGGTAATCCCGCATGAAGAACTGCAGCAGGCGGAACTGGTTGCCCTCAAAGAAGCCCACGCCCACCAGGAAGGCGTACGTCCCCGTCCCGCCAGCCAGGCCCGTGGTCTCGGTATCCACGTAGAGGGCCCGGCGGAGGTCCAGAGGGCCCGGGAGGGCGCTGCCCAGGAGGGCCTCCACGCGCGAGGGGTCCACATCCCACACCTGGCCCAGGCAGGTCCGCCCGTGCCGGTGGTCCAGGGGGTAGCGCTCTTCGTGGAGGAAGAAGTTCCCCAGCGGCGTGGAGACCACCTCGCCGGGGACCAGGTGGTGGATGTCCAGGCGCGCTTCGGGGGCAGGGCGCTCAAGCCCTGCCGTGCCTCTGCGGAGGCCAAGCCGTTCCAGCCGCTCCCACAGGTCGTCCATGCCCGCATTGTATCGTGGACGGGAGCGCTTTGTCAACTGGGCGGAGCCCAACCGCTCGCGGTTCCTTTGCTGCGAAGCCTGTGCGCCAGGTGTTGCGGACGCGCGGGCGGCCCCCACGCAGCCCGTCTCCCCGCTCAAGGGGCGATCCCCAGCCTCTCCAGTTCCTCAATGAACTGGCGCTGGGTCATCACCCCCTCGTAGCGGGCCACCACCTTCCCCTGGCCATCCACGAGGAAGGTGGTGGGGAACTTCTGGACCCCATAGCGCGCCGTCACCTCTCCTCGGGGGTCCAGGGCCACGGGGAACGGGCCCTCCAGGCCCGGCGGCCGGTCCTCCCCCTCCAGGAGGGCGCGGACCCGGTCCTCGTCGTCCCGCGGGTCTATGCCCAGGACGGCCACGCCGCGCGGGCCGTAGGTCTTGTGGCCCCACGCGAGGATCACCGCTTGGTGCCGGCAGAGGGTGTCCCGGGTGTGCCAAAAGGTGAGCACGCGCACCTGCCCAGCCTTCTCCTCCAGGGCGAACTCCCCGCCTCCCACCAGCGGCAGGGTGAAGGCTGGAGCCGCGTCGCCCACCTGGACGCTGGCCCCCTGCCCAGGCCCCCGGAGGACGAGGACCAAAGGGACCAGGGCGGCCACCAGGGCCACCAACGCCGCGAGGGGCAGGAGGGCGCGGAGGGGAACGCGGCGGGGCCGCGGGGCTTCCTCCTCGGCCTCCGCGAGGGGGGTGGGGGGGAGGCCTACCTGCTCCGCCTCCTCCGGGGCGCGGCGGGACAGGCGTTCGGCCTCCTGGATGCGCTGGGCCAGGCGCTGGATGGCTCGGGCCGCTGGCGACTCGGGCCGCTCCTCCAAGAGGGGGCGGTGCAGGGTGAGGGCGCGGGGGGCTTCGGGTTCGTGGGGCACCTCCAGCACTTCTCTCCCTCCCAGGCCTTCTTCCACCTGGGCCCGGGTCAGTTCCTTGGCCGCCCCGACGCGGTTGCAGACCAGGTGTACGGGCTTCTCGTACCCCAGGGAGCGGAAGATCTCCAGGACGCGCGCCGTGCTGTGGATGGACGCCAGGTCCGGGGCCAGGGGGACCACGATCTGGTCGGCCGCGTCCAGGAGTTCCAAGGTCCCTTCGCCCAGGTCGGAGGGCGCGTCCACGACGACGTAGGCGTAGAGGCCCTGCAGGGCCAGGAGGGCGGCGCTGGCGATCCGCCTGGTCTTCTCCTCGGCCTCCTGGGGCGAACCCCGCGCTGGGAAGGCCACAAGCCCCGCCTTGTAGAGGCACGATGCCTTCTGGAGGGAGGCAGGCGTCGGATCGGCGAGTTCCTTCTCCTCCAGGTCTGCCAAGGTCTGGGCTGTGGGCAGGCGCAGGGCCACCGCCACCTCGCCCCGCGCCAGGTCCATGTCCACCAGGGCCACCTGGGCTCCGGTCTGGGCCAGCGCCAGGGCCAGGTTGATGGCCAGCGTGGTCTTGCCCACCCCGCCGCGCGGGCTGAAGACGGCCACCACGGTCCCCTTGGGATGGGCCACTCTCTCCGCTTCTGGCACCTGGCGGGCCAGCAGCACCCGCACGCGCAGGCGCAGTTCCAGGGGGTCAAAGGGGCGGGTCAGGCAGTCCGAGGCGCCGGCCCGCAGCGCGGCCAGCCGGTGGCGGGTGCCACTCCCCACCGGCAGGAGGAGCACGATGGGCAAAGTGGCATAGTCGGGGTTTTCCCGCAGGCGCTGGACAAGGGCGGTGCCGCTGGCATCGGGCAGCCGTTCGTCCAGGACCAGCGCGTCCGGCCTCTGAGCGAGCAGTTCCTGCAGGAGGTGCTGGCTGTCCCAGACCTCCGCGACCTGCCACCCGGTTCCCTCCTCCAGCATGGCCCGGAGGCCAGCCGACTCAATGGCGTTCTCCGCCGCCAGGAGGATGCGGGCGGAAGGGGGGGCAGACGGGGGGCGGGTCGGGGCCATCGGCATGGGGCTCACTCTGCCAGGAAGACGTCCGTGGTCCCGCCACCCCCACCGCCGCCCAACTGGGGCCGGACGCTCATCCGGGCGCTGCCGCTCAGGGAGAAGCGCCAGACGATGAACGGCGCGTCGCTCTGAGCACTTCCCCCCACGACCAGGCTGACCGAGGGGAGGTAGATGGTGCCGCTGGGGGCGTACAGGCGGGCGTTGCCCAGGATGGACATGTCCAGGGGGTTGGCCCGGTCCTGGAAGACGATGAGCCCGGCATAGGGGCCTGTGGTCGGCGGCGTGAGGGAGAGGACGCCGCTGTTGGTCACGACCACGTTCCCGAAGGCCTCATCCCTCCGGCGGGCGTAGGGGTTCACGCCGTTGTAGATGCAGACCCCCTCCCCCTTGACCTGGGCCGCGCCGCCCACGATGAAGCCCCCGCCGACCACGGCGTAGAGGCCCGGCAGGAGCGTGACCCGCGCATCTCCTGCGATGGAGATGCCGCCGTAGTAGACGCCGGGCTCCAGGGTCACGGTGCCGTGCACGATGCTCAGGATCTCCGGGTCCCAGGGGCTGCCGTGGCGGATGGGCATGAGGTCCAGGTTCGGCGGGGGAAGGCCCGCCAGAGGGTCAGGGGAGGGAGGGACGCCGGTCACCGGCTGGGGGGTCACCTGGGCGCTTGGCGCCACATAGGACCCCCCGGTCACGTGCACGTAGTCGCTGGCGGAGAGGCGGCTCACCCCACCCACGTAGAGGGCCTGGCTGCAGGAGGAGTTGACCATCAGCCCCCCCTCCAAGATCTCCAGGAGGACGCTCCCGCTCAAGGATGCGGCATTGCAGGCGCTCGGGTCCAGCACCAGGACCTCGCGCCTCTGGGATGGGGTGAAGGTGAAACCCGCCGTGGCCGAGGCAGAGACGGCGGCCGCGCCTCTGTAGACCAGGTGGATGAGGTACGTGGGCTTGGTGACGACGATGGTCACCCGGAGGAAGTTGGGGTTTCCGGCGTAGGCCCCCGCGTCCGGCGGGTGGGAGACGGTGACGCGGTTGTGGATGCCGTCGTTGTTGAAGCCGTTGAGGTTGGCGTAGTAGAAGGCAGAGTTGATGGCCTGCTCCCTGCTCCCGGCGGCCAGGCTGTACGCGCCGGCCCAGGCTGCAGCGTCGGCGGCATTCTGGGCCTGCCGTCGGGTGAGGTAGAGGAGCCCCCCATCCAGCACCAGGCCCAGGAGGGCCAGGAGCCCCACCAGCACGAGGGCCGCCAGCACCACCACCTGGCCCTTCTGGCCCTGCCCCGGGGAAAGCGCCTTGCTGCTCTCGCTTTGCCCTTCCCTCATGGCCCATCCCCTCGCTTCAGTGCCCGATGGTCATGGTGGAGCGGCTGGAGATGTCCAGGGCCACCCCTCGGGCGAACAGGGTGGTGGCTGGGTGGAAGGTGTAGTGGGCTTCCACCGTCACCCGGCTCCCCGGCGCGTTGTCCGGGTCCCACGACACGAGGACGGTGATCTGGTCGGGGTTGAGGGTGGAGGCCGCCTGGACCACCACCGTGCGGATGGTGGCCTCGTCCGCGGGCTGGGGCGAAGCAGAGCCGTGCACGATGGCGTAGCGCGTCCCCTCCCGCACGGCGTGGGCCAGGGACTGGTAAGCCCACATCAGGCGGCCCAGGTCCACCAGGCCCAGGATGAGGAGCACCACCACCGGGAACGCCAGGGCGAACTCCACGGCGGACTGGCCGCGCGTCCATCTCCTCTGCCGGCACACCGCGTTCCGGATCATGGCCTCACCCGCATCACGGACGTCTTGGTCAGGTTGAGGGAGGAGGGGATGCCGGGCACGGGGAGGAGGGGGCGGAAGAAGTAGGTGACCGTGACCGAGACGAAGGCGTACCCGTAGGGGTCGGTCCCGCTGAGGACGTAGACGCTGGGGTTGGAGGGCGTCACGTCAAAGAGGGTCGCGATCTCCTCCCGCACCGCGGCCTCAATGCCGGCCACGTCCCTGGCCGCCTCGCGGCTCTGCGCGCCGTACTGGGCACCGACGCGCGCTGCGTTGTCCACGGTGATGAAGGCGTACCACAGGCGCGAGAATTCGGCGATGCCCAGGAGGACCACGATGAGCACCGGGAGCAACAGGGCCAGTTCTATCAGGCTCTGGCCCCGGATGCGCCGACCCCTTGCCGGTTTCCTTACCTCACCTCCCACGTCAGGCTCTGGCCTCCCTCACGACGAATGCATCGCCGTCCCCCAGAGAACCCCCTTGGTGCGCTGGAGCCCCTGCTCCCCTCACATCCGGTCCACCCGCAGGTGCAGGTCCTCCACCAGTTCCCGGATCATCAGGGAGATGGTCTGGTCGGGGTGCACCGCAGCGAAGGGCTTGGCCTGGTTCAAGATCAAGGTGAAATCCGGCCCACCGTAGGGGATGGTCCCCGCCACGGGCAGGCGCAGGGTGGCTTCAATCTGGTCCTTCGTGAGGCCGGCCAGGCCCACGGCCCGGTTGATGACCACGAAGAGCCGCGCCGGCGGGATGCCCAGGCGCTGGAAGTAGTCCAGGCACGTCTTGGTCAGGTGGACCGTGCTCACGTCCACCCCCATCACCACCACGATCATCTCCGACTTCTGGATGAGGGGCAGGCTCACGCGGGAGAGGGATCGCCCGAAGTCCACCAGGGTGTAGTCAAACATGGTCCGCAGGGTGGCGAAGATGGGCTCCAGGGGGTCCACCCGCAGGCTCTGGGCCTCGTCGGGGTCCCGCGCCCCCAACAAGGCCCGGACCTTCCACCCCTTGGCCTCCACCAGGGCCTGGGCCACCGTGGTGGCGTTGATCTCCTCCGGAGGCACCTGGGTGAGGGTGGCGATGGACTCTGGGGAGTCCACCCCCAAGATCTGGCGCATGGAACCGAGGGGCAGGACCAGGTCCACCAGGGCGACGGTTTGGGGCTGGACGCGCTCGGCCAGGGCGTGGCCGAAGGAAGCGCAGACCGCGCTCGTCCCCGTGCCCCCCTTGGCGCTGAAGAAGGAGATGAGTTTGCCGGCCTTGCGTCCCTGAGGAGGGGCAGGCTTGCGTGCCTCGCTCAGGAGGACTTTAATGCGGGCGAGGATCTCGCGGTCGGCCCCTGGGCGCTTGGTGACGTGTTCGTCGGCCCCCGCCTGCAGGTAGGTGAGGATCTCGCCCACGTCGGCCGTGGTGCTGAAGACGACGATGCGGACGCCGCCCAGGGCGGGGTGGCGGCGGAACTCCCGCACCAGGTCCAGGCCCGACGTATCCGGGAGTTCCCGTTCCACGATGACCAGGTCAGGGCGGAGGAGGGCCGCCTTCTCGCGCGCCTCGCGTCCCAACATGGCCGTGGTCACGTCGTACCCCTCTTGGGTCAGCATGGCTGCCAGGTAAGAGAGGGTCGCCCGATCGGAATCCACGATCAGGATGCGCTGTCCGGCCACCGGAACCTCCTGGGAAGGACAACGAGGGGCAAGGCCCAGCCCCCGGGGCGGACCGGGCCCTTCCCCACTGCGCCAGGATGAGGCCGTCTTGACATCAGTTATTATAGCACAGTTTGGCAAAGAGGGCTACTTCCCGGAAGCCCCTGCCCAGGGGCGTCTTTCGGCCACCGAGGGCGTGACTTCACATAAGGACGCCCCGGCTTGACGTCCCCCTGTGGATGTGGTATGATATGTGCACCAACGGTTGCACGCAGTACGCGCTCCCGGGGCCTGCCTGGAAAACCGCCCTCAAGCGGCCAAGTGAGGGGTATGTCTGGAACGTGAGGAGGCAGATGATGAGGCGTTCTCTCTGGAAGATAGGTGCCTTGGTGTTGGTGGTGGTCCTGGTGGGGACCCTGGGAGGTTGCACTCGGGAGAAGAAAGCGCCGACCCCCGTGCCTTCGCCCTCGGTGGCCGCGGCAACCGCGACGCCGGCCCCTGCGGAGACGGTGGTGCGCGTGGGCAGCCCCACCCCCGTGACCGGGGCCGGGGCAGCCACGACGCCCGCTCCGGCCGAAACGCCCACCCCCGTGCCCCCGGCCGTGCCCACCCGCCTGCCCACCCCAACACCCGTGCCGCCGGCGGCTCCCGCGCCTGCCCCCACAGCACCGGCAGGCGGCACTACCTACGTGGTGCAGGCCGGGGATACCCTCTTCTCCATCGCCGTCCGCTTCGGCACCACTGTGGAGGCCATCCGGCAGGCCAACAACCTGACGGGGGACACCATCTACGTGGGGCAAACCCTGGTCATCCCAGGCGGTGGGGCCCCAGCCGTGGGCGCGCCCACGGTCTACATCGTCCAGGCTGGCGATACCCTCTTCTCCATCGCCCTGCGCTACGGGGTGACAGTGGAGGCCATCAAGTCGGCCAATGGCCTGGGGAGCGACTTCATCTACGTGGGGCAGAGGCTGGTGATCCCCGCGGGCCAGCCCTCCACGCCCGGCCAGGTGCGCTACCACGTGGTCCAGCCTGGGGATACCCTGTTGACCATCGCCGTGACCTACGGCACCACCGTGGAGGCCATCGTGCAGGCCAACGGGCTGCCCAACCCCAACTACATCTGGGTGGGGCAGAGGCTGATCATCCCGTGACGCCCCGAGAGGACGCGCTGGCAGTCCGGGGGAGAGAGCCAACCACTGGGTGGCGCGGCGGGCAGGTGCAGTCCCTTGCCTGCCGCGCCGCTGTTTGAGGCAGGGGAGCGCCCATGCCAGAGGGGAAACCCGCACCCCTTTCCGGGAATGAGGATGCCTACCTCCTGGCCCAGGCGCGGCAGGGCAACCTGCGCGCCTTTGAGGCCCTCTACCACAAGTACAAGAACCTGGTCTACCGCGCCGCCCTCGCCGTCACCCGGGACCCAGAGGCTGCCGAGGACGTCCTGCAGGATTGCTTCCTGCGCCTCCACGCCCACATGGACTCGTTGGATGGCTCCTACCCCATCGGACCGTGGCTCTACCGCGTCACGGTGAACCTCTGCTACAACTGGGCCAGCCGCCGCCCCCCAACCGAGGACGAGGGGGCCCTGGAGGAGGTGCACGGCCCCCACCGAGAACTGCCAGAGGCGGCCTTTGAGCGGCACGAACTGCGCGCCGCCGTGGAGCAGGCCCTTCAGCACCTGAGTTTGAACCACCGGCTGGTGATCGCGCTGTTTTATTTGGGAGGGTTCAGCCTGGAGGAGATCGCCCAGATCCTGGATTGTCCGGTGGGCACGGTGAAATCGCGGCTGCACTACGCGCGGCTGCGCCTGCGGGACCTGCTCGCCGAGGAAGAAGGCCAGCCAGCAACGGAGGCGAGGCAAAGTGTCCGCGGATAAGGTGGACCGCGAACACCCCCTGGATGCCCTGTGGCGCCTCGGCCTGGAGGACTTGGTGGGGAGGGCCGAGGCCCCGGACCGCGTCTGGGCACGCCTCAGGGGGCAGGTCGGGGGTGGCCCCTCGCGGCCCCAGCGCCTCTCCCGGGCGGCTTCCCCTGTTTGGCGCGCGGCGAGCCAGTTCATCGCCCTGGCCGCGGTTTGCCTGCTCCTCTTGGGAGTCCGAGCCGAGGTGGTGCCCCAAGGGGCAGGGGAGGCCACCTTCTGGCACGGCAGGCTCCCCACACCGTGGGCATGGCCCGCGGCCACACCGCCCCTCCGCGTGGGCCTGGGGGATACCCTCTCATCCCACGCGGCCTACACCTCCGCACGTGAGCAGCGCGCCCTGGCCTCCCTTCGCTCCCCCTCCCGGGACCCCGTCCTGCGGAACCAGGGTGCAGGGCTCACCTCTGTTGCCCAGGGGCCGGCGCTCCCCAGCCCTCAGGTCCAAGTCCCTCAGCACGGGGAAGCAAGTGTCGCCGCTCCCCGGGAGGAAGCCCTCCGCGTGCTGGGGGAGCCAGCGCGAGACCCCCTCCTGACGCGCCAGGCCCGGTAGAGGCCCGGCCTAAAACCCTCAACTTTCCTCAAAGCCTGGGCCCCGGGAGCCTGCTGGGGACGCTAGCCCGAAGAAGGTGCTGGCGAAGCCCAGGGCCATGAGGGCCGCGCCCGTGGCGTAGGGCAGGTAGAGGTTCAGGTCCAGGACCGACCCTGCCCACACGGGGCCGACGATGCGTCCCAGGCTCATGAAGGAGTTGCTCATGCCCATGGCCGCGCCCTGGCGCTCGCCCGCGCGTTTGGAGATGAGCGACGCGACCCCGGGACGCAACATGGCGTTGCCCATGACGAAGAGGATCGTCGTCGCCAGCACCGTGGCCAGGTCGGAGGCGGCCAGCATGAGGGCGAAGCCCACAGCGCTGGCCAGGAGGGAGCCCTGGATCACCCGCTCCTCGCCCCAGCGCTTGGTGGCGGGGCCGGTGAGGAGCCCCTGCATCACCGCCGAGGCCACCCCCACAGCGGTGAGCACGAGGCCCACCTGGTCCGGACCGTAGCCGTAGCGCTCCAGGGCGTACAGGCCGAAGACGCCCTCAAAGTTGGTCAGGGCGAAACTGAGGAGGAAGGAGAGGAAGTACAGGTACCCCAAAGGCCCCCGCAGCGACTCCGCCACCAGGCGCGGGCTCAGACCCTGCAGCCTCCCGGTCCGTCCGCTGCGCCGCGCTTCGGGGAGCGACTCGGGCAGGATGAGGGCCGCCAGGATGAGCACAAAGGCGGAGAGCCCCGCGGCGACGAAGAAGG
>Ga0123519_10012634_pt1 | contig 12245 bp, 7 predicted proteins | sample YelNatPaOPRAMG02_FD_87396 | JGI IMG/M metagenome (GOLD analysis project Ga0123519, IMG submission 87396) | Hot spring microbial communities from Yellowstone National Park - Yellowstone National Park OP-RAMG-02 (version 2) | ecosystem: Environmental > Aquatic > Thermal springs > Hot (42-90C) ... | reverse complement strand
ATTTCAAGATTTTTCTCTTTTGCCATTTGGTTTATTTCCTTTAAAGTTTTCAAAATTCTAAAAGGGGACTCAAAGAATATTTTGGGTTCTTTTCCTTCAAAAATTTTCTCTAAAAAATTTCTTCTTCTTTTCTTTTTTGGAAAAAATCCTAAAAACAAGAATCTGTCAGCAAAAATTCCAGAAACAGAAAGTAAGGTAGTGATGGCAGAAGGTCCTGGAATGGGCACAATTTTTAATTCGCTTTCGTTTAAATTTTTATACAAAAAATCGACCAACCTTCCTCCAGGGTCAGAAATTCCGGGCGTTCCCGCATCACAAACTAGAGATAAGATTTTTCCTTCTTTCAAAAAATTTAAAATTTTTTGAGTATCTTTTATTTTTGAATGCTGATGATACCTCAACAAAATTTTTCCTTCGATTTTGTAAAAATCTAAAAGCTTTTTCGTTCTTTCTATGTTTTCGCATAAAATTACATCAGATTGTTTTAAAACTTCAAGAGCTCTCAAGGTAATGTCTTTTAAATTTCCAATCGGAGTGGCGACCACAAAAAAGAGTGCCATAAAAATTTTTAAACTTTTTCTTCCTCAAAAAATCTTTGAAAAAACCTAAAGAAAAATCCTGATAAAGGGACGGCCAAAATTGCTCCCCAAAGGCCCATTAATTTTCCACCGATTAAAAGAGAAAGTAAAATTAAAAAAGGGGGGAGTTCAACATACTTTTTGGCTAAAATTGGAGTTAAAACATTACCTTCAATAATTTGAATTAAGAAAAGTAAAATTAAAACCAAAATTCCTTTGTACAAAGAATCCAAAAGAGCTAAAATGACGATGACGCTTCCTGCAAAAAGAGGACCCAAAATCGGGATGAAATTTAAAAATCCAAACAAAAGAGAGAGGGAAAGAGGATAATTAATTTTTAAGGCCAAAAGGGAGATAAAACATAAAATGGCACAAAAGATGCAACCTACGATTTTGATTCCCATCCAAAAAGAAATTTTTTCTTCAATTTCTTTCCAAATTTTCAAAACCGTTTCCTTTTTTGTTCCAAAAATTAAAGCAATTATTTTTTCAATTCCTCTCTCTTCTATTGAAAGAAAAAAGGCCAAAGAAAAAATTGAAAAAGCGGACATTATTCCACCAAAAAGAGTAGAGATGGCAGAAACAAAATTTTTTGAGGCAGAGATTAAAAAAGATTGAAAATTTTGCGTTAATTCTTTAAAACTCTCAAAAGAAATTATTCCCAACGCTTTGAGAGAAGGTGAAATTTTTTCAAAATATTCTGGTAAAAGCTTTAGAAAACGGTCGAATTCTTTAAACAAAGGCAAAGAAAAAAAATAAACAGAACCCGCGAGAAGAATAAAAAAACCAAGATAAACTATCAAAGCAGAAAACGCTCTCGGAATTTTTTTTGAAAGAAAATTGATCGGTCTTTCAAACAAAATTGCTAAAACAAAGGCAAATAAAATCCAAAGCAAAATTTCCCGAATTGCGAATAAAAGATAACAAAATAAAATAAAAAGAGCGATTTTAAAAAGAGTATCGGTGGAAATTTCTAATTTCGAATTCATAATTTTAAAATTTCTTCTAACTCCTCTTTTTCAAAATAAGGATGGATCAAAGCTAAATTTAAGTTTTCCGGCCTAAAAAATTTTTCGGCAAATTTTTTTACTTGACCCAAGGTTACTTTTTCTATTTTTTCAAAAAATTCTTCTTTTGTCAAAATTTTATTTTCCAAAAGTTCCTGTAAAATATAAAAATTAAGCCTATTTTCAGCGTTTTCCCAAAAAATGTCAAATTTTCCTTTAATGTTTTCTTTTGCTTTTTTCAATTCTTTGCTAAAAATTTTAAATTTTATTTTTTTAAATTCTTTTAAAATTTCTTTAATTCCCTTTTTTGCTTGTTCAATTTTTAGCCCCGCAAGAACTGCCAAATATCCTGAATCTAAGTCTGACTGAGATTCTGAAAAAACATAATAGGCAATTCCCATTTCTTCTCTTATTTTTTGAAAAATTCTTGAAGTCATCATCCCGCCCAAAAGAGTGCTCAAAACTTCTTGAATGTATTTTCTTTCATCAAAGAGATTCACTCCTCTTGTTCCCAAAATTAAATGGCACTGGTCGACATTCCTTTTTTCTAATAAAATTTCAGGTTTTTTTTGGTTTTCTATTAATTTAGGTCTTTCTCTTTTTTTGCCTGATTTTATTTTTTGAAAATATTTTTCAATTTTTTCTAAAATTTCTTTTTTATCAAAATTTCCGCTAACGCCCAAAACTAAATTTTGAGCTACGTATTGTTGGTTTTTGTATTCCAGGATCATTTCTCGCGTAAAACTTTTTATCGTTTCTTTTTTTCCTATAATAGTCCTTCCCGCGCTTTGATTTTGATATAAGAGTTTCGGCCATAAAATTTGAACCCTTTTCATTGGGTCATCGTTGATCATGTTTAATTCTTCAATTATTATTCCTTTTTCTTTTTCAATTTCTTTTTCCAAAAAAAGAGAATTAAAAAAAATATCCGCCATCCACTCTAGGGCTAAATTTTTTTGTTTTGAGGTGATTTTTACATAAAACCCTGTAAATTCATACGAAGTAAATGCATTATAAATTCCTCCAACATTATCTAAAGGTTCGGCTAACTCTTTTAGCGTTGGTCTTTTTTGAGTGCCTTTAAAAAACATATGCTCTAAAAAATGAGAAATTCCGGCCTCTTTTTCTGTTTCATACTTGGACCCAGTTCCAACCATTAACAAGAGAGTAAAAACGTCTGTGTTTTTTTCTGGAACCAAAATTATTCGCATTCCGTTTCTAAGTTTTATTTTTAAAAATTTTTCCATAATCAAAAATTAATACTCGAGAAATTTTTGTGCCCGGGGTGGGATTTGAACCCACATGGGCACGAAACCCACAGAATTTTGAGTTCTGCACGTCTACCAATTCCGTCACCCGGGCTTCAATAAATTTTATTTTATTCAATTTTTTGTTTTTTTTCAACTCACCCCCCTTGACTTTTTAATTTGAAAAATTATAATATAAAGTATGAGAAAAATTTCTTCGGGATGATTTTGAATATTGAGCTTGGAAGCTTTTTGGAAATTTTTGCCGCTTCCAAGCGGCTTTTTTTGAACTTTAAAACTGAAAAAATGAATAATGGGTGTTGGTTGGTGCAGCTTCTGGGGTTTAGAGGTGGATGGTGGATGCCTCGGAAGTTGGGAAATGAGGGCGTGGCGTAGCTGCGATAAGCTGGGGGGAGGTGCGTAGCAACCTTTGATCCCCAGATTCCCTCTTAACCCGGGGAAGTGAAACATCTCAGTACCCGGAGGAAAAGAAACCAAAAGGCATTCCCTGAGTAGTGGCGAGCGAAAGGGGAGGAGCCCAAATCCCATCCCCCAGATATACGTCTGGGGAATGGGAGGTTGTGGGGGTAAGACGGAGGAGGAAAGCTCCTCAGGGAGTTACAAATCCTTTCTCTAGCCGAAGGATCCTGGAACGGGCCGCCATAGAGGGTGAAAGCCCCGTAGGCGAAAGGGAAAGACTCCCGGGTCTTACTTCCCGAGTACCTCGAGGCCAAGAAAACCTTGAGGGAAGCAGGGAAGACTAATTTCCCAAGGCTAAATATCCCAACTTTACCGATAGTGGACTAGTACCGCGAGGGAACGGTGAAAAGTAGGGAGGTGATCCCGGTGAAATAGAACCTGAAACCATCCACTTACAAGGAGTCGGAGTCCCCCAGATGTATATCTGGGGGATGACGGCGTACCTATTGGAGCAGGATCCTACGAGTTTTCGTCTTTCCCAAGTCTAAGGGCTTATGGCCCGGAGGCAAAGTGAAAGCGAGCGTGAAATAGCGCGCGAGGGAAAGGCGAAAGACCCGAAGCCAGTCGATCTATCCCTGGGCAGGGTGAAGGTGGTGGATAACACTGCTGGAGGCCCGAACCGGTGAGTTGTGCAAAACTCTCGGATGACCTGGGGATAGGGGTGAAAGGCCTATCTAGGCTGGAAATAGCTGGTTCTCCCCGAAATAGCTTTAGGGCTAGCCTCAGGCGTTTCCTTGGTACGGTAGAGCACTGGAAGAGATAGCTTACCTTTTTGGTGGCTATCTCTACCAAACTCCGAATGTATCAAGGTAAGAGCCTGGGAGTCAGAGGGTGGGGGAGAAGCTCCATTCTCGCGAGGGGAACAACCCAGACCCCAAGCTAAGGCCCCGAAATCCGGGCTAAGTGCTAAATTAAGGAAGTAGAATTCCTCAGACAACCGGAAGGTGAGCTCAGAAGCAGCTATCCTTTAAAAAGTGCGTAACAGCTTACCGGTCGAGGAATTCTGCGCCGAAGATTTATAGGGGCTCAAGCCCGGTGCCGAAGCTGGGGTCCCCCAGATATACATCTGGGGGGAGGTAGGGGAGCGTTCCCACCGGGCTGAAGGCAAAAAGTGATTTTTGCTGGACTGGTGGGAAGTGAGAATGTAGGAATGAGTAACCGCAACCTGGGTGAAAGCCCCAGGGGCCGAAAGCCTAAGGTTTCCGTGGCAATGGTTGTCATCCACGGGTTAGGCGATCCTAAGGCTAAGCCTTACAGGCGAAGCCAAAGGGTAGTGGGTTAATATTCCCACCCTACCTAGGAATTCTGAAGGGTGCGAAGGAGAGTAGTCGGGAGGGGTTGCTAGGCTTGTCCTTCAGCCCAATTTTGGGGGTTCCCGATGAATCTCTTTCCTAGAAAAGCCCGTAGGGTTAATTCCTAGGTAATCGTACCGCAAACCGACACAGGTGGGCTGCTAGAGTATAGCCAAGGCCAACGGGTGAAAGCTGGGGAAGGAACTAGGCAAAAAAGCTACCCGTAAGCTCTGCGAGATGGGTTTCCCCTCAGAGATCCATCTGGGGGGACGCAGCAAAAGTGTTCCGGGCGACTGTTTAACAAAAACACAGGTCCCTGCTACAAAGCGAAAGCTGATGTATAGGGGCTGAGGCCTGACCAGTGCCCGTGTGTTATGGCTGGGGATTTCTGGGGTTTTCCTGGAAGTCTACTAGCTTAAGCCACGGGTGAACGTCCGGGGTAACTCTGACCCTGCTAAGGTAGCGTAATCCCTTGTCGGGTAAGTTCCGGCCCGCATGAAAGGCTTTACGACTTGGAAACTGTCTCCCCCAGCTACCCGGTGAAAATACAATAAGCGTGAACATGCGCTTTAGCCGCGGCTAGACGGAAAGACCCCGGCAGCTTTACTGTAAGGTGGTACTGACTTGTGATTTCTGGTGCATAGCGTAGCGGGGAGGCGATGAAGCCGGGTCTCCGGGCTCGGTGGAGCCGAAAGTGGAACACCCGCCATTGGAAATTACAATTCTTATCTAAGCAAAGCCTGCAAGTTCTTTTTAAAAGAACGGGCGGGTTTTGCTGGAGAAAGTGCCACCTGGGCAGTTTAGATGGGGCATTTACCTCCTAAAAAGTAACGGAGGTGTGCATAAGGTCGGCTTAGGGTGGATGGAAATCACCCTGAAAGTGCAAGGGCGAAAGCCGGCTTGACTGCGATCGGGACACCGAGAGCAGAGGGGAAACCCGGCCCTAGTGAACCGACCCTTCTTCATAGGAAGGGGGGAGATCATCGACCAAAAGTTACGCCGGGGATAACAGACTGGTAGGGCCCGCGAGTTCACATCTACGGCCCTGTTCGGCACCTCGATGTCGGCTCGTCTCATCCTGGGGGTGGAGAAGCTCCCAAGGGTTGGGCTGTTCGCCCATTAAAGAGATTCGTGAGTTGGGTTCAGTACGTCGTGAGACAGTACGGTCCCTATCTACCGCGGCCGTTCGGGACCTTGAGGGGTGTGTGGGGTAGTACGAGAGGACCCTCCGCAACCGACCTCTGGTATACCAGTTGTCCTGCCTAAGGGCACAGCTGGGTAGCTATGTCGGGAAGGGATAAGGGCTGAAAGCATCTAAGCCCGAAGCCCACCCCAAGATTAGGGTCCCCAATTACCCCGCTCAGAGACTATGAGCTTGATAGGGCGCACCTGTAAGTCCCGTGAGGGATTGAGGGGAGCGCTACTAACGGGGGATTGTCAGGGGCTGCACCACCCAGCATCCATTATTCTAAAAAACGCAACCGAATGTTTACGATTTGTATTTATTACAAACTTTTATCTCTTGGTTTTGGTATGAAATTTTGGTAAAAGTAAGGCGGCCATACCTTGAGGGGCTCCACTCCTTCCCATTCCGAACAGGATAGTGAAATCCTCAAGGGTCGATGGTACTCAACCCATAGTGGTTGGGGAGAGTAGATTGCCGCCTTACTTTTGCTAAAATTTTTAAATGAAAACTCAATCTATTTTTCCAAATTTTAAAAAATTCTTCGCAGTTTTTTTATTTTTTTTAATCCTTTTTTTAGCCAATTTTTTTTGGGAAGAGAGAATAAAAAATTCTCTTTTTAAAATATTATCGCCTCTTCAAAGCTCTCTTTGGCAAAAGTTTCACTTTCTTTATTTGTTTCCTCAAAAAATTTTAGAAATTAAAAACCTTGAAAGAGAAAATCAAAACTTAAAAAAAGAAAATTTAGAACTTAAAAGCGAAAACGAAAGATTAAGAGAAGAAAAAAAAGAGTGTGATTTTTTAAAATCAGACTCCCAAATTACATCTCAAAATTTTGAATACCTCGTAGCTAAAATAGTAACAAAGACGCCAGGTTCGGATATTCTCTTGATTGATAAAGGAAAGGATGATGGCGTTTTTGAAGGACAGGTGGTTTTGGGAAAAGAAAAGGTTTTGTTTGGAAAAATTGAAAGAGTGTATGAAAACTTTTCAAAGTTAAGATTGATTAGTTCAAAAAATTTTAAACTTTTAGTGAGAAAAGAAGGTTTAGAAAAAGATTTACTTTTGGAAGGAAGAGGAAATTTGGAATTAATTTTAAATTTAGTTCCAAGAGATGTCGCTCTTGAATCTGATCAAAAAATTTTTACTTCCCCTTCTCAAACAGATTTTCCAGCCCACATTCTCGTTGGAGAAATAAAAGAAATCAACAAAAAAGAAACCCTTCCTTATCAACAAGCAAAAATTAAACCTTATTTTTTGAGTTTTGATTTTGTTTATTTAATAAAAAACTTTAAACCATGGACAGAAAAATAATTTTTTTGGCACCTTTGGTTTTTTTTATCCAGGGATCAACCTTTTTGCCATTTAATCTTTGTCTTCTTTCAGTTTTAGTTTTATCTTTTTTTAAAATCTCATTTTGGTACCCATTTTTTGTGGGTGTTTTGCTCGATTTTTTTTCTGAGAATTTTTTTGGATATTATACGCTCTTAGCTTTTTTAATTTATTTTCTGGTGAGGCTTTTGAAAAAAATATTTTAAAACTATGGTAAAAATAAACCCAGAGGAAATTTTGATAGATAAATTAAGTCAGCAAAAGAAAATAGACTTGAAAATGGAAACTACCCTTTCTCTCTTACCCTTTTTTTTATTTTTTGGTTTGATTTTGGTTTGCTTTTTAATTTTTTTGGTGAGAGTTTTTCAATTTCAATTTTTAGAAAAGGAAAATTATTTGAGTTTAGCTCAAAAAAACGAATACATAATTCAAAAGCTTAAAGCAGAAAGAGGAGTGATTTTCGATAGAAACGGAGAACAACTTGTATTTAATAAATTGGAGTTCAATCTTTATTTGGAAAAAACCGCCCCTTCCTCTAGTGTTGAGAATTTGGCAAAAATTTTAAAGGAAGAAAAATCTGAAATTGAAAAGAAAATTAAAGAAAGTAACAAGGAAAAAGTTTTAATTAAAAAGAATTTATCGATAGACCAAGCTGTTTTTATTTTAAGCGAAAAAGAAAAACTTCAAGGTTTAGAAATTAAAGAAGAAACAAAAAGAGAATATAAAGACGGAGAAATTTTTGCTCATTTGATTGGATATTTAGGGAAAAAGACAGAACAAGAATTCGAGGGAAAAGAAGGATTGGAGTTTTCTTTAGAAGAAATATTAAAACCGAAGCTTGGAGAAATTTTGATCAAAAGAACAGGAGAAAAAGAAGAAACGATAGTTTCTCAACCTGAGTCTGGTAAAAACGTAGTGCTTTATTTGGATGCAAATTTACAAAGAAAAATTTATGAAACTTTACAAAAAAGAGAAAAAGAAATTGGAGCCAAATCTGCAGCCGCTGTGGCTTTGGATCCAAAAACAGGGGGAGTTTTAAGTTTAGTTTCTTTGCCCTCTTTTAATCCCAATTTATTTTTTAGCGCAGACACAACAAAAATCAATCAAATTTTAGAAGACCCATTTTCTCCTCTTTTTAATCGAGCAATTAACGGTCAATTTCCTTTGGGTTCTACTATCAAACCCCTTGAAGCTTTGGCAGGGTTGTCAGAAAAATTAATTTCAAACTCAAGTTCTATTGACTGCCAAGGAAAAATTGTTATCAAGAGTCCTTTTTCCCAACAAGAATACGTCTTTAAAGATTGGAGAGAGCACGGTCTCACTGATTTGGAAAAAGCAATCGCGGAATCTTGCAATATTTATTTTTACAATCTCGGAAAAATTTTAGGACCAACAAAAATTAAAGAATATTTAGAAAAATTTGGAATTTCAAAAAAAATAGAGACCGATTTTCCTATAAAAAATAGTGGATTTATTGGAGATCCAAAGTGGAAAAAAGAAACAAAGAAAGAGAATTGGTGGGATGGAGACACTTTTAATTTGTCAATTGGACAAGGTTATATTTTTTCAAATCCTTTTGAAATTGCGAGAGCTTTTTTGCCCGTTGCAAACAAAGGAAATTTTTTAAAACCAAAATTTATTTGGAAAATTTTAAGCGAAAAGGGAGAAACAATTTCTGAAACAAAGCCCGAAGTTTGGAGAGAGAATTTTTTGGATTTAAAAGATTTAGAGATAGTCAGGAGAGGAATGAGAAAGGCTGTAACCGGAGAAGGAGCTCCCTTTGCTTCTGCAAAATCTTTGAATACTTTACCTTTTTCGGTCGCCGTAAAGACGGGTACTGCTCAAGATTACAAAATAGATTGTAAAAATTGTTACACCGTCTGGACAGTAGCATTCGCTCCCTATGAAGACCCTCAGATTTTGCTCGTTTTGACTATGGAAGGAGTAAAAGATATTTCTTCTGCAATTTTAATTCCCGCGGCAAGAGAAATTTTAGAATGGTATTTTAGTAAACCTTAGAAAGCTTCTCATAAATTTCTTTTTCTACTTCTTCTTTATCTTTTGCCCATTTCATTCTTGAAATTTCTCTTACAATTTTTGCAATTTCAGGATTTCCTTTTTTTGGTGGAAGGGTTTGAATATTAAAAGGTGGAAAAGTTTGGCCCCAAATTAAAAGTTTTACTATCGCATTAAAATTATCAAGGTTTGTAAGGTCGTTTTCATCAAATTGAGGACTAAAGATTTCAACCAAAAATTTTGCATCTTCAGGCCCTGTTCTAAAAGCCATCAAAGAACCCACGTTACCAAAAATTGCTTTTCTTGTTTCTTCGTCTAACTGCCCGATGAATTGGTGGGCCAAAATTAAAATTAATCTGTATTTTCTTGCTTCAGCCAAAGCAGAGATTATCGATTTTGTTGTGAAATTTTGAAACTCGTCAATGTAAAGATAAAAATCTCTTCTTTTTTCTTCTGACAATTCAATTCTTGAGAAAGCTGCTAACAAAATTTTTCCTGTAATGATCATTCCCAACAAATAACTGTTAATTTCTCCCAATTTTCCTTTGGATAGATTGCAGATTAAAATCTTTCCTTCATCCATAATTTCTCTAAAATTTATTGAAGATTTTTGTTGTGCGATAATCGGCCTTACTAAGTCGTTAGCGATGAAAGCATTCAATTTACTCGTAATGTAAGGGACGACATTAGCGAGAGCCAGTTCTCCTCCAGCTTTTTCAGCCTCTTTTTCCCAAAAGTTTTTTACTACAATGTTTTTGCATCTTGAAAGTTTAAAAGCTCTAAAATCTTCGTCTGCTAAAATTCTGGGAACCTCAACTAAAGTGCATCCCGATTCTGGGTCTTCCATTAAAAGCAAAAGGGCGTTTCTCATATATTGTTCAAACATTGGTCCACCCATTCCCGTAGCTTTTAAATTATAAAGTTTTTCTAAAATTTCTAGAATTTCATTCACGACAAAAGTTTTAGATTCGGGATATTTTGGGTCAAATTCTAACATATTCAGTCCTATTGCTCTTTTTGGGTCGGAGGGGTCAAAATAAATTACATCTTCAACCCTTTGTGGGGGAACAATTTCTAAAATTCTTTCTGCTAAATCTCCATGAGGGTCCAAAACAGCAACTCCTTTTCCTTGTTCAATATCTTGTCGTGCCATTTCATACAACAAAGTAGATTTACCCGTTCCTGTTTGACCGATAATATAAAAATGTCTTCTTCTGTCATCCTCTAAAATATAAACTTTTCTTTCTTCGCCTCGAAAAACGTTTTTTCCCAGCAAAATTCCTTCTTGGGGTAAGTTTGGGGGAGCGGGGGCCGTTTTTGTTTTTAGCCATTTAACTTTTGGAATTAACAAATAAGGAGTGGGAAAATGAAAAATGGTAGCAATTTCGGCACAATTTAAAAGCAAATTTTGTGTTGAATCAAAAATTCTAAAAGAAAACTGAAAGAATAGTTTTTGCATTGATCTTTTTGATAATTTTTTAAAAACCAATTCATTAAAAAGAGGATTGTTAAATTGAGAAAAACTATTTTTTAGCTGGTTTAAAATTTCAAGAGCCCTTTGTTCTGTTTTTGCGGAAGATATTAATCTTAAATTTACCTCAAAAAGAGGTAAACTCACTTTTTTTGAGATCGCAGAAATTTTTTCTTGGTCCAAAGGAGAAAGTTGAGTTTGAATTTGGGTTTGAGTTTTTTCTTTTTGAGCTTCTGGTTTTTTTTCAATCCATTTGATTGCTTGTTCGGCCCTTTTTAGCAAAGAAATTCTTGTCGGTTTTACTATCATTTGGATTGCCGCTCCCTCACCTTCTTTTGCCAATTTTGCAAAAATAGAAGTGATTGCAGACAAAGGTTCGGTAGCAAGCTGCTCATAAGTTTTTAAAGGAAAAACAGCCGAATTTTTAAGTTGAGCGAAGGTTCCAACAGAGAAACCTTCTGGGTTGAAGGGATTATAATCTTGAGTTTCTTTCACTTCTGCTTTTGGCCAAAATCCTAGAATAAGTTTTTGAAACGTTTCTTTTAAACTTTTTGGACAGGCTACGAAAAAAAGAATTTCTTCTCCGATTCTCGGAACTGCAATTTCAAAAACAAAATAAGGAGAAGAGCTGAAAAATCCTTTCGATTTTATTCCAGCCAAAGAAGTGAAAAATTGTTCGGCATTCTTTAAAAAATCTTGTAAAGGGGTTAATTTTTCTTTTTCAAAAACTTTTTCAAAAGGAAGAGAAACTGAAAGGAGAGCAAATTTCATTACAAAGGACAATTTTTCTCGCTCTTTTTTTCTAAGTAAAAAAAAGATTAAAACAGTTCCCAAAAATCCAAAAAAAATTAAAATAAAATATAAAAAAAATTCATTTATCATTATTCTTCGTTTTTTAAAAATCCTTTTTTTTCCAAAATTTCAAGATATCGGTCTACTAAAACATCGTGATATTCATCCAAAAGCGCAGGATTTTTTAATTTTTTCGCCAAGGCCTTAGCTAAGTTTACTCCTTTTTCCAAACCTTTTTCTAAAGTAATTTCTATTAAAGCTCCGATTTGCTGACTTTTTTCCAAATTTTCAAGTTCTCTTACTTCATCTATTTTGGAAGGAGGCGGGGCAAAAGATGGTTTTTGTTGGAATTTTAAAATTTGTTTTTTTAACTCTTCTCGTATTAACTCTTTTTCTGTTTCTAATTTTTTTTCTTTTCCCTCAAGATTTTCTTTTGTAGTTTCAATTTTTTCTTTTAATTTTTCTAAATTTAAAAACTCAAAGTTTTTTTCCATGAGCCAGGGGTGGGATTTGAACCCACGGCCTACTGTTTACAAAACAGTTGCTCTGCCAGCTGAGCTACCCTGGCTTATTTTAATTTTCTAATTTTTTTCCATAAACTAATTTTTGGTATTTCTTTTTCTTTTATCTTTTTTTCTTTTAATTTTTGCGTTTTTTGATACAAAAAGTTTTCTACTTTCAAAACTAAAATTCTTATTTTCGTTAAACTTTTTTCTAAATAAATTTCCCAAAAAGTTTTTTGGAAAAATTTTAGCTCTTTTACTCTATTTTTTATTTTTTGATAAAATTTCGACAACGCCAACTCAACTTTCTGTTCTGGCAAAGCCAACATTTTTTGATAATTTTT
>Ga0123519_10012632_pt1 | contig 12245 bp, 6 predicted proteins | sample YelNatPaOPRAMG02_FD_87396 | JGI IMG/M metagenome (GOLD analysis project Ga0123519, IMG submission 87396) | Hot spring microbial communities from Yellowstone National Park - Yellowstone National Park OP-RAMG-02 (version 2) | ecosystem: Environmental > Aquatic > Thermal springs > Hot (42-90C) ... | reverse complement strand
GTCAGTTTACAGTTACTGAAAAATATGTTTACTGTCATACCTATGGAGCAGATTTTTCAAGGTTTAAATTAAATGGAGAAGCATATCCAGGTGGAATTGGAAGTCCTTTTGTTTCTTATGGTGGATATACAAATCAAATTGAAGATAAAAATGGCAAAATATATCTTTCAAAAACACTTGGAATTCTTATTTGTGAATTTGATGAAGATGAAGGAGTTTTAAAGCCATTAAATTTTATAGGAGGAATAAGACCTTGTGGTCTTTCAATTGATGATAAAGAAAGATTATGTGTTGCGATTTCTTATGGTTCTCCAGTTGCTGGTGAATTTTTCTTTTTTGATAAAAACAAACCAACATCCACTCCAGTTTCAAATATAAGTGCAGGAACATACTGGAATACTACAGGTCTTGCATATTTAAATAATTTATTTTATTGTCCGGCAGAACTAAATCCATGGCAGAAGAAAAAGGAAAGACAGCCATTTTATATTTTTCAAAATGATGAAAGATTGTACAGAAATTTTATAAAGGGCATAGAAGAATCTACATATAGGAGTATTAAAATTTTTAATGATTTTCTATATATGGTTGGTCAGGACACAGGAAAAATTTATAGAATTAAACTACCTATTGAACTTCAACCAGATGCAGAAATAAAAAATATTGAAGAAGTTAAATTTTATAAAGATGAAAATGAGATTAAATTTGAAAAACCATTTGGAATTGCATTTGACCCGGATGGGAATGTTTTTATCACTGATAAAAATTCTCTTTATAAATTTAAAAAAGAAAATGATAAATATCTGTTTGAATGGAAGAAAGAAGGTTTAGAAAAGATAAGTTTTAAAGAATTGAAGGATTTAATTTTTATTGATGATGAGATATTTCTAATTGATAGTGGGAATAATATAGTTTTAAGAATTGATTCAGATGGAAATTATAAAGAACATTTTGGAGAAACAGGAAAAGAAGGAAATGATACAGAACATTTGAAAAATCCAACATATATAGCAGGAGAAAAAAATTTTATTTATGTTTCTGATACTGGCAATTTAAGAGTATTAAAAATAAGGATAAAATGAAGAAATTTTTTCTTTTTTTTCTTTTATTTAATCTTTTATTTGGCAGTGAGAAAAAAACATTCAAATTTCATTATGTGGAAAAGCCACCTAAAATTGATGGAGATATTTCTGAATGGGAAGAGAAAAATTTCTATGAGATAAAAATTGAAGATGATATTTTCGGGAAAGTAAGCGGGAAATGGGATGAAAACTTTATTTATCTTGCATTCAAAATATATGATACAAGTCCAATGAAAAATTCAGGGGAGGACCCAAAAACATGTTTTAAATATGGAGATACAGTTGAATTTTTTATATGCACAGATAAAAATTACAATTTAGAGAATAAAATCTTACCCTCACATTACAGAATTTTATTCACTTATTTAAAAGGGAAAAAGGTAATTTATTGTTTTAAACCAGTTGAAGAAAATTCAAAAAATTCAATTTATTTTTCATCACCTGCAACGACAATTAAAATTGATTGGACTGGATATGTGGAAAATGCAGATATGGAAATTAAAATAGAAAAAGATTTCTATACACTTGAGGTTAAAATTCCTATCTCATTTTTTAAAAATTTTAAAATTAAAAAAGGGGAAAAATATAAAGGTGATTTTGCAATAAATTTTTCAGATGAAAGTGGAACAATAAATGTTTTAAAAGTTTACTGGAATGAAGAATATGGAGGTATTGTAAATGACTTACCAACTGAACAAAAAATAGAACCAGCAAGATGGGCAATATTTGAATTTCTTGATTGATAAAAAAATTGTAAATTCTATTAAATTAAAAAAACATTGTAAAATAAAGTTTATATCGTCGGAGATTAAAAAATGACAAAAACTTACAGAAGTAGTAGAATAAAATAAAACAAGGAGGAGAGATGGAAAAAATCTTTAAGCAGAAAAATCGGACAAATGTCTGGTATAAACACATAAATGCCTTCACCTTAATAGAACTACTTGTTGTTATAGCAATAATATCAATTCTTGCTTCATTGCTATTACCTGCATTAACAAGGGCAAGGGAACAGGCAAAAAGGACAAGTTGTTTGAATAATTTAAAACAGATAGGACTTGCAACAGTTATGTATGCTAATGATTATGAGGATAATTTACCTTTAAGAGGTTATTATGCATGGGTTGGGCACTCAATGTGGCAAGGAAGTGAGGCAGGAAAAGAAGGATATTATCCATTAGGTTTACTTTTACAGGGATATGGTTTAAAAGATGGGAATTATAGAAGTTCTACTACTGAAGTGAGAAATGGAACAGGAAAATATTTAAATAACCCTGCTGTTTTTATTTGTCCATCTCAATATGGCTCGTGGGCAAAAACTAACATTTCTGCTGCAATTATTTCTCAGAGATTTGAAGTTATGGGTGGAGGTGGGTATTGTTGGGCTTCATATAGTGTAGATACGAGTCGTCCCTATGACCCATCTTATGGAGGAGGGAAACTATCAAAATGCAGTCAACTTGGATATATCTGGGCAGCAGATGTTTATAATCTTTCTCCTACTTATCCTCCGGAGTATTGTGTAAATCATGTAGAGCGTGCTTCTTATTATTATCCAGAAGGGTTTAATGTTTTATTCTTTGATGGTTCTGTAAGATGGGTTTCTGACCCAAATCATACTATATGTAATACTTCTGATGGATATCATACGGAAAATATTTATGACTATTCTACATTATGGACATATACACAGAATACATTGCGGTAAAAAATTTTTTATAAAATCAAAAATGGGAAAATCCGAAATATAAAGTACGAAACAGAAGATGAGGAAATTATGAAAGGAGAAGAGAAATGTTAAAAATTGCCAAAAAGGTAGTATTTATATTCAGTTTTGTTATAGGTATTAATTGGGCAGAGTATGAACCTTTTGAATTTGTTCCAGCACCAGGTAAAGTAGTTATTGATGGAAAGTTAGATGATTGGGATTTATCAGGTGCGTATGGACCAGTAAGTTTTGATGCTGAATATGTTGGTAAGAATGATGTTATATTTTATGGTATGTATGACAAAGAAAGAGTATATTTTGGATTTCATGTAAATGACCCTGACCCGCTTATCAACAGAGGGATTGTAGAAGAAGGTAATTATTGGCTTGGTGATTCAATAGAGATAAGATTTTCAGTAAATCCGAAAGATGGGGTACCACCGGCACAGGACAGTTCTTATATAAGACATATTGCTGTATGGTTCAACAGTGATAAAAACAAAGTACAATCTTATATAAAGTCAACAATGAAATATCAGAATTGGGATAGTACAGGATTAGAAGCAGCATTTCGTAAATGGGATAATGGTAAAGGATGGGATTGCGAATTAAGTGTACCCTGGGAAACACTTTCTAAGGAAGTTAAACCGGTTGCTGGTGACTGGATTGGTGGTTGTATAGCAGTACTTTTTGGGAATAAGACAGGAACAGCATTCTGGCGTAAAGTAAATGTTATGGCAAGCGATATAAACTATCAACAAACATCAGAATGGCGTAAACCAGGATTTCACTTCTCTCCAGTAGGTAATATCCAACCTAATCCAAAGACAATAACTAAACCAACTAAAATACAGAAAGAACCAGTATCAGCAGTTACTCAGATTAATTATAAATTACCACGAACAGGTAAAGTATCATTAGCAGTATATAAAAAGGATGGTAAACATCTTGTTCGTAGTTTATTATTTTATGAGATGCAAGAAAAAGGAGAGCATAGTATTGGATGGGATGGATATGATGATGATGGTAATCCAGTTGTCCCAGGTGAATATACATGGAAAATAGCAATAGGTGATGGTATAAAAGCAATATATATTATGGGATTATTGAATGGCGGTACACCTGAATATATTACACCTGATGGTAAAGGTGGTTGGGGTGGTATCTGGGGGAATATAGTAGATGTTGCAGCAGATAGTACAGGAGTATATGTTCTTTGGGAAATGGAAGAAGGACAAGGAGCATTAGTAAAGATAGACCCAAGCGGATATGTTTTATGGAAACAACATATACCATATGCACTGAGCGCATTTCAGAGTTGTTTAGCGAGTGATGGTGAATATGTAGTTTTAGCAAGTGTGAAAGGGTTATGGCGAGTAAAATCTACAACTGGTGAATATGCACCGTTTACTGATAAAAAACCATACATATATATTGATGGACCTACTGGCTGGACAGTAAAGGATAAAGAAGTTATATGGAAAGAAGTACCAGAAAGTAAATACTTAAAATTTTTAGTTGGTTCAGCAATACATCATATAACTGGTATTACATTAGGTGATGGTAAGATATTTATAAGTCGGCTTTACGAAAATCGGATAGATGTCTATGACAATAAAACAGCAGAACTGGTTGGGAACATACCTGTTAATAGACCTTTTGGGCTAGAGTATTATAAAGGGAATGTTTTTGTAGTAAGTGGTAAACAAGTATTAAAATTTAGCGCTGATACACTGAAATATATAGGTGTTGCAATAGATTCTGGTCTGGTAGCGCCATATGGATTAGCGATAGATTCTTTTGGTAACTTCTGGGTGACAGATTTAGGTAGTTCACAACAAGTAAAAAAATTTACTGAAGATGGTAAATTATGTTTAACTTGCGGTAGATTAGGTGGTCGTTTAGATGGTAAATTCATTAATACAGATTTTCTTTATCCGACAGGGATTTGTGTAGAACCAAAAACTGGTCAGGTCTTTTTTGGTGAAGATGTTGTTCCAAAACGGTTAGTTGCACTTGATAGTAATGGGAGATTTGTTCGTCAGTGGCTTGGCCCTTATTATCAAGGAAATGCAGCATACCTTGTTGATGCAAAACATAAACCAGTACAGTTTTATTTTATTAAACATGCCAGTATTATCAGGTTCAATATTGACCTTGAAAACAATGCCAGTGAAATTGATGCTGTTTGGTCTGATATATTTCCACTATATGATTTCCGTCGTGGAGAATTGCTTTACCATAATGGGAAAGCATATTTATGTATTTCCTGTGGTGCTGACTCTATAATCTACAGAGTTGATGATTATGTTTTGAAACCCTGTACCAGGATAGGTATCATACCATACTGGCACGAGTTTAAAGGATACAGATGGCAGGATGGTTACCGTGCATATGTCTGGCGCGATACTAATGGTAATGGTATACTTGAAGAGAATCAATCAGAACTTGTTGTTTATACTAATATTGGGAAACCATTCCATTGTGGTTATTGGGGAGTATATTTTCATTCTAACTTTGATATATGGGGTCCTGGCACTGGTATTTCCCTCCTACCATGTTTAGGATTTGATAAGTTTGGTAATCCAATTTATGACTGGGCAAAATCTGAAGAAAAAATAGCAAAGTTACCTGTAGGATCTGATGAAACTGCTATAGCCCTGGATGAAGAGGGCAACATATATTTTAGCAGAGAACGGTTCTATCAACCAGACAGGGATAAAGGGAAATATCCGGAGCCAAAAGGACTTGACTGGGCTGGCCGTAATACGCATGCAGATGTAAGTAAAATAGATCCACAAGGAAATCCTATCTGGCGCGTCTTAAAAAAGACAGAATCTTTCCGTAAGCCAGGTGAAGTTTATGCGCTAAGAGGTGGTATTGCTACAAGAAAAAAGGGGTGTATTTTTGTTGATGATTGTTCTTCAGGACAGACATACGTAATTAGTGATGATGGTTTGGTTCTTGATGAATTGTTAGAAGATGTTGCCAGAGGGCCTGCTCCATCAGCATATACTTTATTTGTAGAACATTTCACTTCATATTTCTTTGAATATAAAAATGAATTGTATTTTGTCACTGGCGCAGAAGATATCAGGATATACCGTGTTACTGGATTTGAAACTTATCAGCGTATAACAGGTAGTGTAAGTTTCACTGAACCAGTGAAACCTCGTATAGCAGAGAAAGAGAGTAAACAAGAATTTAAGGCAAAATGTACATTTTTTAAAAGTGCACCTAATATTGATGGCAATTTACAGGAATGGTCTTCTTTCAGGAAAGAGCAGATAACTATTGCAAAAGAACCTGTAGTGGAGTTTGCTTTTGGGTATGACAGAAATAATCTGTATGCAGGATTCCATATTAAAGATGAATCGCCTATGAAAAATAATAGCACTGAACTTAATACAAGTTTTAAATATGGCGATAGTATTGAAATTTTACTTGGTTGTGACCCTAAAGCAGAAATAGGTAGAAAAGAACCTGTCCCCGGTGATATACGATTGTTGATTACACGGTATAAAGGTGAGCCTGTAGTTATTGCATACAGAGCACGTGTTCCAGGGACAAAAGAACCTTTTATATTTACTTCACCAGTTAATAAAACGCAGATAGATAAAGTTGAACTTTTAAAATCAGTTAAGTTATCTGTTGTTGAAGATACAGATGGGAAAGGATATACAGTAGAATTAGCAGTTCCATTTACTGAGTTGGCTCCCTTGATACCAGTACAAGGTACCAAAATTGGGTTTGACATTGGTATAAATTTTTCAGACCCGGGTGGACAGTTTAATGCATCAAAAGTTTTCTGGACTGGTAGAGAGGCTATGGTCCGTGATATACCGACTGAAGTTAATCTTGGCCAGGACAAATGGGGAATCCTTGAATTTGAATAAATAGGAGAGAAGACAATGAGAAAGATAAAACTGACAATTTTATGTTTGTTGTTATTCTTTATAAGAGGTATTTCGTATATATTAGCAGGACAAACTTACTACCAGGAAACTTTAAATCCACCGCGTGTATTACTCATTTCTGGTCCTTATTCATGGTCATTCATGGTCAAGCAGGATGTTTGTAGAATGGTTACATTCCAACACTGGTGCTGAAATACAGTATTGTACTACACAGTTTATACAGTTGGATTTTCATCATATGTGCGATAAGCCCTTAGAAGAACCTAAAGAACAAACAGATGCTGTTTCAAAACTTAATTCACTATATATAGAGAATTTATTAATACCTTTATCTGAGTTTGATATAGTTATTCTTAATGTACATATGAAAGAATTAGATAAACAATATCAAGAAAGTATTGTCAAGTGGGTGAAATCTGGTGGAAAACTTATAGTTGCTAATCCATCATGGGAAATTACCTATGATGAAACACTATTAGAACAGGTGATGCCAGTAAAGTCAAGTAGTGTTAAGATGTGGACATATACTCAACAAGGTGCTACTGATGACCCGTTAGTCTATGGGGTCAAACCTTTAAATTTCATTTAAGGGTAAATCCTTTATGAACTTCGTAGATTCGTTTGGCTAATTTGAAAATTCGTAAATCCTCAGTGAAGCCGGTTATGGAAGTGTACAGTTAACAGTTTACTGTTTACAGTACATAGGGGATAGTACATAGTTGGTAACAGCAGGGTAAGTAAATCAAAATGCAAAAATCAAATATCAAAATTCTAAATCCGAAATACGAAGCACGAAACAAAATCAAAATGCAAAAATCAAAATTCAAAATGACAATGCAAAATCCAAAATGGGAAATACGAAGCACGAAACAAATTCACTCAAGGAAGATGGGTATGGAAGTTGTTTGATGTTTAATGTTAAATGTTTAATGTTTTTAACATAACACATTACACATAACACATAAAACATTACACACTGAATACGAACGGTGTTTAGTGAGTATTTACTAGGTTTGTCTATGTTAAAATAGGGGGTTTATCAGGATTCCTGAAAATCCTGTTGATATAAATAAAAAAATGGTAAAATATTCCTACACTTGATACTGGAGAGATAACCTTTCCAGGTCTTAGGAATATAAAACTTGGAGGAAGAAATGACCAAAAAGAATTTTTTTGATATTTTGGCTTACTTCTTTAAGCAGAAAAATCGGACAAATGTCTGGTATAAACACAGAAATGGATTTACCCTTATTGAATTACTTGTTGTTATAGCCATAATAGCAATTCTTGCAGCGATGTTATTACCGGCACTAACAAAAGCAAGAGAGAAAGCAAGAGAGTCAGTATGTATAAGTAATTTAAAACAATGGGGATTGGCTGTTTTAATGTATGTACAGGATAATGATGAATATATTCCTCAGGCTTATAATTGGCAGGAGTGCTGGTTTAGTGTATTAGAACATTTAGGTTATATAAAAGGTTTAAAATATTTTCCCAGTAAAAGAGGGGGAATAGGAATATGTCCTACTAATCAACGTTATTATGTACAAACTCCATGGATTAATTATGCTTGTAATAACAATATGTTTACAATAGAAACTGAGAAACCAGTTAAATATTCAAGATTAGGACGACAAAGTAAATATGGACCTGATAGAAAATGGGCAATTATTGATGCACCACCACGAGATGAATGGGCTCCTACTGGTGAAAGATGTGCTTATCGTCTTGGTGGCGGAGGAGAGATAAGAGAAGGATATTATCATAATAATGGAATAAATGTTCTTTTTTTTGATGGTCATGCAAGTTGGTATTCAAGAACAAGTGAGTTTCCTATCAACGGTTACATGTGGGTAGAATGGTAGAATATTAAAACATATTAGATAGTGGCAAGATAGTTGGGGGATAAATCCCCCAAACACTCACAAGGATACCCCTTTTCTAAATCTTCTCCCCTTCCGGGAGAAGATTTATGGTTTCTTTTGTTGATTCTTGCTGAAATACGCAAGAAGAAGCATCTGGAATTTATGTGCTAAAGAAGAATCTTTGAAATTCCGATGCTTCAAGATAAAACTTTGTTAAATCCTGTTAAATTAAGTATATATAAATGTAGTTTTAAATATTTCCAAGGAGGCGAAGATGAATGTTTGGTATAAATACAAAAAAGTTCTTGTTTTTCTCTATATAATAACATTTTTTACATTGAAAGGCGAATCTGTGTCTCTTCTTCGTGATACTGAATTTGAGTTTTTCAACCCGGCAAATAAAGATGCATTATGGGGTTGGCGGGAAAATTATCCAACTCCACCCAAATATGTCAGCGTTGTTGAAGAAAACAATAGAAGGTTTCCTAAACTTGTTGCACCTGGTGGGAAAAACAATCACGCGAGTATTTATCAACAAATTCCATATTTTGAACCGAGAATAACCTATACATTTACAGTATGGGCAAAAGGGCATGGAACACTTTATCTCTTTGTATATCGTGCTTCTGACCCAAGCAAACATACCAAAGTCAGTGGTCCAATTGACATGGCACAGAATGAAATCAAACCACATTCAGGGTTAAAATATCTTCAAAGTCTTCAATCAGAACCGATGAAACTTTCAGAAGAGTGGAAGGCATTTGTGTTTGAATTTACCCCTGGGGAGGAAACAGACATTCTTTCTGTGGCTATTCATGTTGAGGAAGGAGAAGCAATTTTACAGAAAGCAATACTTCATCCAAAGGGTATTGACCCAAACGAGGAAGTTTACCGACTGGGTGGTTTTAAAACAGAAGGTTGTCAATTTATCGGTAGTTATCTTGTTGTCCCTGTTAATTATATTCAGACACAAGGGACAAAACATATTTTAATGGAGGCAGAAGGTGCCCATAATATTAAGTTTGCCAATGCAGGTGGTGGTATTCACAAGATAGAATCCGCTTCAGGGAGTGCAGCAATCAATTTCTCCAGTGGATTGAGTTTTCATTTTACAGTTTCTCAACCAGGTACATATAGAGCGTGGTATCGAGTTATGATTCCTCATGAAGGTGTCTGGTGCCACTCAGAACAAATGGATGATGGTGAAATAAGGGTAAACACAGAATGTCGGCCTGAAGATAAACGACCATTAAAAGAATGGTTCTGGACATCTGGTCCAACATATACACTTACAACAGGTAACCATATTTGGCATATTCTGAATTGGCATGGCGGAATTTTTTTGGATAAGGTTCTGCTTACGCTTGACATGGATTATGTTCCTAAGGATAAGGAAAGTGTCAGCCCTGGTGTATCTCCTGCGCAGAAATCTGTTGCAATAAGCAGTATGGTTAAACCACTGAGTGTGATTTCATGGGGACGACTTAGTTATTGTACAATTCCACCTGATATGGATATTTATATAAAAGTATTCTATTCTCTGGGAAAAGATGATATTTGGGAACCGGTACCTGAGAATGGAAATCTCTCTTCTATTCCTGTAAAAGGAAATAGTCAGGATGCTATTCGTTTCAAGTTTGAGATGAATTCAAAAGATGGTTTATTCCCGGCCCTTGGAGAAATGAGAGTTACATATAAATCTGGTCAGATTAAAGATTTTGTACTGGAAGGCAAGAAAATTCGGGTTAAATTGGCAGGTTCAATGGCCAGCATTGTGGAGTTATATAATAAAGAAAAAGAAATCTATTATGCACAGGCACAAAGTGGACCACCTCTTTTTATTCTTACAGAGACACAATTTGGTACAGATGGAAGTGTACGACTCATACAAAGTTCTGCAGCAGAAGCAGTTTTGGAAAGCGCTGAAATTCAAAAAGAAAAAGATAGTCAAATTTTTATTTTTAGATATTCCCTGAAGGATGGTAGAGTATATGTTTCCGGGTATCTTCGTGTGGATGATACAGAATTAATCAAGGGAAATATCTGTGTAGAAAATAATGATGAAAATGATATTATCGCAGTTGGATTCCCTCTCTTACAGAATCTTGCTATTGGTGGAGACGCAAAAGATGATACTTTAATTATTCCTTTTACTCAGGGGAAAAAGATTGAACATCCGGCTGCACAGCAGTTTGGATATCCGCGTTACTGGACATGGCCAGGTGTTTTTAGTATGTGCTACTTAGACTTATATGATGAAAAAGCAGGAGTGGGATTATATCTTTCCAGTTATGATAAAGAAGCAACCACCACACAATTTTTCTTGCAAGGAACAGCGGATGGAACGTTTTTTGGAACAGGCATTCAGAAATGGATTCGTGTGAAAAAAGGAGATAAATACGAATCTCCAGAAGTGATTATTGGTTTACATAAAGGAGATTGGCATTGGGCTGCTGACCGTTATCGTGAGTGGGCTCTTACATACATGAGGCCAGGAAGTACGACTCCTCGTTGGTTTAAAGAAAGTGATGGAGTTATTGCAGGATTTGTTATGCATTTGGGCCCTTTTTATGCATTGGATGCTCATGCTAGGAAAGGTTTGGAAATGGGAAGTTTTTTATGGGCTACATGGGCTCAGATGGCAGATGCGACAGGTGGTTGTGGATTGTATCCCTATCCATGTCCCTGGTTTGGAAATACTAATTCTTTCCGCTGGTTGAATGATAAAATTCATGAATTTGGTGGACACTCTAATTATTATGTTGGTGCCTCACTGTATGTCCCTCAGTATTGTCAGGGGACAACTCATATAGGTAATGTTCCTATCTGCTACTTCCCTAAATCCGTTATAGAAGAATTACCTGACAAAGATTTCTATCAAAGGGTTAAGGTGATTGAACCAGATGGGTCAACCTCTCCTGTTCGGTATGATGAGACACTGGTGGATGCGGCTTCACAGGAATGGCAGGATTTTTTGATTGCATGGGCACGTAGGTATATCCAGGATTATCATGCTGATGGATTATACTTTGACCACTTAGGAATTCAGGTGGCTTGGCCAAGTATTAACTATCTTGGACACGCATCTCCAGGAGATTGGGGTCGGGGACAACTGCGAATGTTAAAAACAGTCAAGGAAGAGGGGAGAAAGGTGAATCCTGATGTAGTTTTTGGTATAGAGGGCTGTGGCGATGTGTATTTCCAATGGGCAGATTGGGGACTTGTTTCCAGTCAGAATGCTATGGAAATGTTTTCATATACGTTTCCAGAAACAATCCAGGTGGCTGGACCTGGTTCATGGGCTTTGGGAATGGAAGAAGTTGAAATATCTTTTTTAAATGCATTCCGAATGGACCATTATTGGTTCGCAAAATTTCCCTACCAACGTGGTTTGCCACCAAGATATCGGAATAGGTTGCAAGGACAACTTGTAGCCAGTATTCGTCAGATGATAAATTCATTTTTATTCCGAGCACGGTTTATGGATACAGTTGGACTTCGTGTTCACCAACCAGAGAAGTTGAAAGCGAAATGGATGATACGAAATGAAAAGGACAATAAAGGTGCCCTTATTTTCCTCAGTAATCCAGAGGAAAAAGATAACCTGCAAGTGACAGTAAATACAGCAGGATGGGGTCCGGTACGAGTCGCATGGGAGGTTGGGCATGATTAC
>Ga0123519_10012627_pt1 | contig 12249 bp, 12 predicted proteins | sample YelNatPaOPRAMG02_FD_87396 | JGI IMG/M metagenome (GOLD analysis project Ga0123519, IMG submission 87396) | Hot spring microbial communities from Yellowstone National Park - Yellowstone National Park OP-RAMG-02 (version 2) | ecosystem: Environmental > Aquatic > Thermal springs > Hot (42-90C) ... | reverse complement strand
GTGGAGCTGATCCAGCCCATCGCGATGGAGGAGGGCCAGCGGTTCGCGATCCGGGAGGGCGGCAAGACCGTCGGCGCCGGCGTCATCACCAAGATCGAACGCTAGCGGCCTGACCGGCGCGCGCCCCGCAGAAGCCTCGCGCGCAGCCGCCACCGGCCAAAGGAGCCCCATCGTGTCGGAGCTTCGCGTCATCCTCGACACCGACATCGGAGACGATATCGACGACGCGTATGCCCTGGCGCTCCTCATATGCTCGCCAGAGGTGCGCCTCGAAGCGGTGACGGTCAACACCGGCGACATCGCCGCCCGCGCCCAACTCGCCCGCCGCATGCTGGACGAGGGCGGCCTTCACCGCGTTCCCGTATACCAGGGCCTCGCCGGCCCCGGCGAGGCCCGCTGGCCCAGACAGGCAGACTGGTCCCGACACCACGAGCCCGCAGGCGTCATCGACCAGGGCGCAATCGCGCAGCTCGTGCGCCGCGCCGCAGATGCGCCCGGCGAGCTGACCCTGGTGGCCATTGGCCCGCTCACCAATCTCGGCGCCGCGCTCGACATGGACCCCGAATTTGGGAGGCGGCTCCGGCGCCTCGTCCTCATGGGCGGCTCCATCGTCCACGGGTATGACTACGGCGCGCAGTCGGCCGAGTATAACATCGCGCACGACCCGCCCTCCGCACAGAAAGTCTTCTCCTGCGGCGCCGACCTCGTCGTCGTGCCCCTGGACGCGACCAACCGCCTCCAGGTGACCGCCCGCCAGATGGCCCAGCTGGCCCTGGCCGGCAACCCCATCTCCCGGGCCCTCGTCGAGCTGACCGCTCTGTCCAGCTTCGAGCACCCCACGCTCCACGACCCGCGCACCTGCGCCGTCCTGCTCGATGCGCGGTTGGCGCTCGGGGTGCGCATGCGCCTCGAGGTCACCGCCGACGGGTTCACCAACCTCGTTCCCGGCGAACCGAACTGCACCGCCGTCATCTCGCCCGAACGTACCCGCTTCTTCGACCTGCTCTGGCAGCGCTACACCGCGGGGTCCCCGCACGCACGCCAAGGAGGTTGACCGGCCCGGGGAGAACCCTGCTGCCGGAGGTCAGCGGTGTTGCGGCGCTGGGCCGAGCGGCGGCTCTACCGCAGGACAATGCAGATCGCGGTCAGCGAGCTGCGCCGCGCCTCGCGCACCCCGAACGCCCTCGAAAAGCTCGAGGCCCTCGAGGTGGCCGAGCAGAAGCTGCGCGACGCCGCCTGGCTCGATCCAGAGGCCAGACAGGACCGCTTCCTCGCCGGCCTCACGGAGATCGCGAAGAGCCGCCTGCGCACCTTGCAGGAGCAAGCCATCCCGGCCGTCGCACGACTGCTCGACGCCGCGCAGACCGGCGCGGTCGACCGCGCCCCGATGCTCGACGCAGCCGCCAGGCTGCTCTCGTACCTGTACCATTACATCCCTGACGAGCCCGCCGTCCAGGAGCTGTCCGCGCGTTTCCGCCAACTGGGCGGTGTGCAGCGGCCCTACCAGGCCGTCACCCCGCTGTCCGAGATGTACCACCGACCACCGGCGGGCGCCGGCTGCACCCTGGTCGTGGTCGGGCTCGTCGCCGCCCTGCTGATCACTCTGATCCTTGTAAGGTGACAACGGTCGGCGGCCGGGGAACGGAGGCGACAGATGACAGAAGGCAGGGAGGGCGCCTACGGCGCCGAAGAAGCGCCAAAGCGAAGTATTCTGATCGTGGACGACGAGGCGGCGACGCGCAAGCTGCTGCGGGCCACGATAGAGGGGCTTTCCATCCCCTGCACCGTGGCCGAGGCGTCGGACGGCGACGCCGCGCTGCAGTTGGGCCGCAAAACCCGGCCGGACCTCATCCTGCTCGATATCGTGTTGCCCGGCTCCAGCACATCCGGCGTTCTGGTCTGCCAGGAGTTCTGCAAGGACTCTCGCACCAAGGTCGTCATCGTCAGCGGCCAGGCGAGCGACCCCATCGTGCAGGCCTGCCTCTCCATGGGGGCCGTCGAGTTCGTGCGCAAGCCCTTCTCGGTGGACGACTTGCGCGCCAAGCTGGAGCGCTGGCTGGCCGACTGAGGTCCGGAGGCGGCAACGCGCAGGCTCTCCGGCGCGGCCCCAACGCCCAGGCAGGCCGCGCGGCTGTTCGCGCCAGGGCCCGTTTGCCTCGGCGCTCCGATGGAAAGGAAGGTGTCGACACACATGGCGCTTCGTGCTGGCGCACACGCGATGGTGATCACCCCGCCGGTCGGCGTAGACCTACACGGCTACGCCGGGCGCGAGGGACCCGCGGTTGGTGTTCACGATGACCTCTACTGCCGCGCGTTGGTCCTCGATGACGGCCTCACCCGGCTGGCGCTGATGGCGTTCGACCTGCTGGGCATCGACTTCGACCTCGACCGCGCGCTCCGCACCGCGGTGGGGGAGGCGGCCGGCCTGCCCCCCGACAACGTCCTGCTCAATTGCAGCCACACCCACGCCGGCCCCGCGGTCGCAGGCCTGGCGGGCATGGGCGAGCCCAATGCCTCCTACCTGGCCGAGCTGCGCCGCCGCGCCGCCGAATGCGCCGCGGCCGCCGCCGCCAAGGCCGCGCCCGCCTCCCTGCGCCTGGGAGCGGCCCCGCTCAGAGCCGGGATCAACCGCCGGGAGCGCGGCCCCGACGGGGTGATCCGCCTGGGCCGCAATCCCGCCGGCCTGTGTGACCAGAGCGTTCGCGTCTTGAGCGTGGACGCCGCGGACGGCCGGCCCGCCGCGATCCTCTTCCACCATGCGTGCCACGGAACCACGCTCGGCGGCGACAACCGCCTCATCACCGCCGAATGGATGGGAGCGGCCTGCCGGCGCATCGCCGAGCGAGTCGACGGCGCGGTCCCCATGTTCTTCCAGGGCTGCTGCGGCGCCATCAACCCGGACGCCGCCCAGCACTCCTTCGAGGAAGTCGAGCGCATCGGCGCCGATGCCGCAGCCGCCGTCCTGAGTGCCCTCGACACCCTCGCCCCCATCGCCGCCTCCCCCCTCGCCGCGCGCCTGTCCCGGGTGGAGCTTCCGCTGGTCGACCCGCCCCACCCCGACGCGGCGCGCGCCGACCTCGCCAAGGCCCAGGCCGATGTGAAGGCAGCGCAGGAGTCCGGCGCCCACCCCTACTGGGTTCGCGCCCTGGGCGCCCTCGTCTCCCGCGCCGAGCGGATACTCGAGATGTCCGAGCGCGGTGTGAAGGGCCAGACGCTCCCGTTTGCCGTCCAGGCCATGCGAGTCGGCGACCTTGGCATCGCCGCGCTCTCCGGCGAGGTGTTCCTCGAGTTCGCGCATGAGATCGAGCGTCAGTCTCCTGCTCCCCACACGCTCGTGCTCGGCTACTCGAACGGATGCACGGGCTACGTGCCCACCGCCGAGGCCATGGCCGAGGGCGGCTACGAGGCCCGGGAGTCCTTCGGCTGGTACGGCACGCTGCCTCTCGCCCCATCCGCCGGAGCCGAGATGGTCGCGGCCGCGCTCCGCGCCCTCGGGGACCTGTGGAGGCAGCCGTGACGGCGACGCGCCTCGCCCTCCTCGGCGGCGAGCCAGTCCGCTCCGCCCCCTGGCCCCAGTGGCCGGACGCTCGCGACGAGGACGTCAGCGCAGTCGCCGAGGTCGTCAGGTCGGCCAAATGGTGGCGCTACGCGGGCGACGAGACGGCCGCTTTTGAGCGCGAGTTCGCCGGCTATCACGACGCCCGGTACGCCGTCGCCGTCAACAGCGGAACCACCGCCCTCGACATCGCCCTCCAGGCCCTCGGCATCGGACCGGGCGACGAGGTAATCGTCCCCGCGTACACGTTCCAGGCCACGGCCTCCTGTGTGCTGCTCGCGAACGCAGTCCCCGTGTTCGCCGACGTCGACGCGGCCACGATGAACATCGACCCCGAGTCCGTCGCGGCCGCCATCACCGACCGGACGCGAGCGATCATCCCCGTCCATCTCGCAGGGCTGCCGGCCGACCTGGAGCGCCTGCGAGAGATCGCCGAACCGCGTGGTATCCTCATCCTCGAGGACGCGGCCCAGGCCCACGGCGCCGTGTGGCGCGGGCGAAAGGTCGGCGCGCTCGGCGCCGCAGGCGCCTTCAGCTTCCAGGCCAGCAAGAACCTGCCGGCCGGCGAGGGCGGGCTGGTTCTCACCAATGACGAAGGCGTCGCCGCGCGGGCCGCCGCGCTCCATGACTGCGGCCGCGTCCCCGGCAGGCCGTTCTATGAACACCACATCATCGGCTACAACTTCCGCATGACCGAGATGCAGGCCGCGCTCCTCCGCAGCCGGCTGCGCCGCCTCGAACAGGAGACCGACCGCAGGTTCCGCCTCGGCCGACGCCTCACTCGCCGCCTCCGCGCGCTCCCGGGCATCGAGCCCCTCGACCCCGAACCGGCGGACGGCGATCGCCGCGCCTACCACCTCTACCCAGTTCGCCTGCACCCCGCCCAGCTCGACGGCCTGAAGCGAGACCTCTTCATGGAGGCGCTGCGCGCCGAGGGCATCCCGTGCATGGAGGGATACGGGCGGCCCCTCTACCGCAACCCCGTGTTCGTCCAAGGAACCTTCCGCGGCGGGGGGTGCCCGGTCACGTGCGGCCGCTACTCCGGATCTGTCGACTATCGCAGCGTCTTTTGCCCCGTGACCGAGCGGCTCTGCGAGGAGGTCGTCTGGCTCTTCCACAACCTCCTGCTCGGTTCCGAGTCAGATGTTGACGATATCGCGCGGGCCTTCGAGAAGGTGGTCGAGGGGCGCAAGGAACTGGCGGCGCGCCGCGCGGGGTGATGGGGGCGGGCGAGGAGCGCGTGCGCATGGCGAGGCATGTCCTGTTGACGGGCGCGCCTGGTTGCGGCAAGACGACGGTCGTGCGCTCGGTGGCGTCCGCCCTCGTCGACTCCGGCGCGCCGGTCAGGGGCTTCTGGACCGAGGAAACCCGGGAGCGCGGGCGGCGGACCGGCTTCCGCATCCAGACCCTCTCGGGAAAGGACGGCATGCTCGCCCGGGTCGGCCTTCGCAGCCCCTACGAGGTGGGACGCTACGGCGTCGATCTCGCCGCGCTCGACTCCGTCGCCGTCGCCGAAATCGAGGAGGCCCTGGCGGCCCCGAACCGCGCGCGACTGATCGTCATCATCGACGAGATCGGCAGAATGGAGCTGTTCTCGACCCGATTCCGCCGCGCGGTGGAGCGCGCCTTCGACCAGGCCGGCCACGTCGTCGCCACCATCATGCTGCGCCCCCACCCCTTCGCCGATGCCCTCCGCCGCCGCCCCGACGTCGCCGTCGTGACCATCACCCCTCAGAACCGGGACGGCCTTCCTGCGGAGATCTTGCGCTCCCTGCGCTGAACGCCGCCCGCGCCGCGTCATGCACCACCTTCACAGGCACGCCGCGCGCCACCGCCAGCCGGCGGCAGTCCTCGTACTCCGGCGCCGCGCTGATCACCTCCGACCCCGCCCGCCCCACCTTCACCCGCACGCAGCCGTACTCCGTTTCCACCTCGCGCCACTCGCGATCCAGGCACCGCCGCAGCGTCTCCCGCCGCCGCACCCCAAGCGTCGTCGTCTCCCGGAACAGAATATCTGTCAGCGCGTCGGCCGACGCCGGCTCCGCCAGCACCGATACCAGAGTCGCCGGCCGCGACTTCTTCATCACGATCGGCGTGTAGAACACGTCCAGCGCCCCGGCCTCGAACAGCCGCTCCATCACGTGATCGAAGAACTCCGGGTTCATGTTGTCCAGGTTCGTCTCGAGCACCACGATGGTCTGCTCGCGCGGCGCCGCCGCCGTCTCCCCCACGAACAGGCGCACCAGGTTCGGGTGCGGCAGATCCATCGTCCCTGCTCCCCACCCCACCGCGCGCACCGTCATCGGCGGCATGGGGCCGAAGCAGGTGCACAGCGTGCTGACGATCGCGGCCCCCGTCGGCGTCACCAGCTCGGCCTCGACGGGCCCGCCCCGCGTCGGCACCCCGATGAGAAGCTCCGCCGTCGCCGGCGCCGGCACCGGAAGCCGCCCGTGGCGCGTCTGCACCCATCCCCCGCCCAGCGGCAGCGGAGAGCAGTGAAGCTCCCCGATCCCCAGCCGCCGAAGCCCAGCGCACGCCCCCACAATGTCGACGATCGCGTCTACCGCGCCGACCTCGTGGAAGTGAATCTCCTCCACCGCCAGCCCGTGAACGCGGGCCTCCGCCTCCGCAAGGCGCCGGAACACCCGCGCGGCCGGGCCGCTCACGTCATCCGGCAGGCGCGCACTCTCGATGATCTCCAGGATATCGCTCAGGCCGCGATGTGGATGCGGTTCATCGGCCTCCACCGTGACATGCGTGCCCGATATCCCCCCCTTCGTGACGCGGTCGGCGGCCAGCCGGAACCCCGAGATCGGAAGGCGCGCCAGGTCGTCCTTCAGGTCCTCCAGCGGCAGGCCGGAGTCGATCAGCGCGCCCAGCAGCATGTTGCCGCTGATCCCCGAGAAGCAGTCGAGGTATCCGATCACCCTGGCCGACCCCCCCTGGCGACCAGGGCCGCGAAGTACCCGGCGCCGAAGCCGTTGTCGATGTTGACCACCGCCACCCCGGCCGCGCACGAGTTCAGCATCGTCAGCAGCGCCGCGAGCCCCCGAAAGCTCGCTCCATAGCCCACCGACGTGGGAACCGCGATGACCGGCGCGGACACAAGGCCGCCCACCACGCTGGCCAGCGCGCCCTCCATCCCCGCCACCACCACGATCGCGCGCGCCCGCTCCAGCTTCTGCCGATGCACCAGCAGCCGGTGCAGCCCCGCAACGCCCACATCGTACAGGCGCTCCACCCGGCAGCCCATCGTCTCCACCGTCACCGCCGCCTCCTCGGCCACCGGCGCATCGGCCGTGCCCGCGCTCACCACCGCGACCGGCCGCGCCCGCCCCGAGGGCCGCGCCGGCCTCCCAACCACCATGATCCGCGCCGTCTCGTGCCACGTCACCTCGGCCAGCTCGGCCGCCGCCGCCTCGTAGATCTGCCGCGAACATCGCGTCGCCAGCGCAACGTGGTGCCGCTCCCTGATCCGCCGCGCAATCGCGATGACGTGCTCCACAGCCTTCCCCTCGCAGTAGATCACCTCCGGGAAACCTGTGCGCAGCTCGCGGTGGGTGTCCACCTTCGCAAAACCCAAGTCCTCGAAAGGCATCCCCCGCAGCCGGGAGACCGCCTCCGCCACCGACACGCGTCCCGCGCGAACGTCCCTCAGCAGGCGCGCAACCTGGCGCTCTGTCACCCCATCGCCTCCCGGAACGCTCTCACCCGCTTCGCGAGCGGCCGGTGGTCGAACAGCCCCGACCCCGACACGAAGTCGTTCGCGCCCCGCCGCGCCAGCTCGCCCACATTCTCCGGCTCCACCGCACCGTCCACCAGAATGCTGATATCGCGCCCGCTGCCGCGGATCATCTTCGCCAGGGCCTCCAGCTTGCCGAGCGACGCCGGAATGAAGCTCTGCCCCGAGTAACCTGGGTTTACCGACAGCAGCAACACGTAATCGATGTCGTCCAGCACCCACGCAATCATCTCCAGGGGGACGGCCGGGCTCACCGCCACCCCCGGCTGGGCGCCGAGGCTGCGGATGTACGTCAGCGACCGCTGGAGCTGTCCCCTGGACTCAACCTGTACCGAGACGCGGTTCGCGCCAGCCTCGATCACCTGCGGCGCAATTACCTCCGGCTCCATCACCATCAGGTGGACGTCGAACGGCAGGTCCGTCAGCGGCCGCAGCGCACGCACGAGATCCGCACCAAACGTGATGTTCGGCACGAAGTACCCGTCCATGACATCGAAATGCAGCGCGTCGACGCCGCCCGCGACCACCTCCGCCACGTCGTCGGCGAGGTGTGCGTAGTCCGCGGCCATGATCGAGGCGAAAAGCCGGTGCCCTGGCATGAGCTACCTCTCCAGTTGCACCCAAGCGTGGGGCCGATGGAAACAACAGGTTCGACAGGGCCGCAAACCCGTCCTGCCCGCCGCGGCCGCGCGCTGTCCCCTCTCGCCCGCACCGCGCAATCCCGCCGGCCGCGCTACGCCGCGCCGGCCTGGCCGTCGAGAAGCTCCGTGATCCGCAGCCCCAGGCGCCCGTCCACGATCACCATCTCGCCCCGCGCGAAGCAGCGGCCGTTCACCACCAGGTCTGCCGGCTCCGTCGCAAGCCGGTCGAGCCGCACGATCGAGCCCGCCCCCAAGGCGGCGATCTGCCGCAGCGGCAGCTCCACGCTCCCCACCTCGACGGCCGCCCGCAGGCGAAGGCCGCCCACGCGCGACAGCGCCTCCGGCGCCACCGCCCCGCCGCCCCCCCTGCTGGCCAGCGGCCACTGCGACGACACGTCCGTCGCCCCGCTATCCGCCTCCACAGGCTGCCCTTCCACGTTCGGCTCCGGCGCGCCGCTCATGTCTCACACCCCTCCGGCGTCAGCTCCACCGCGCGGCGCCCCTGCACCTCCACCAGCCGGCCCCGCAGACGCAGGCCCGGCCCTCCGAGGATCTCCACCGGCGTCTCCTCAGCCGACCCCACGACGACCACGTCTCCCTCGTCAAGACCGACCAGCTCGGCCAGGGACAGGTGTGCCTCGCCCAGCCGGGCCCGGCATCGGATGGGCACATCGGCCACCGCCTCCAGGCGCGCCGGCTGCGCCGGCCGCGCACCCCGGGCTTCGCTGCCCGACACCCGCGGCAGCCCGCCTAAGTCATACGGCCTCACGACCTCCTCCCGGTCTGCCCCGACATCGCTGATCGCGGCGCGCGTGGACGCCGTCGGCCTGGGTTCCCCGCCGGTGCCGCCGCCCGCGGCCGGGGCGTCTTGCCGCTGCACCGCGGCCCGGAACTCGTTGAGCACCCGGGCCCGCATCCCGGCGTCCGCGCGCGGGGCGCGCCTTAGCTGGGCCGACAGCGCCCCGGCCTCGCGCGCGCTCAGGCCGGAGAGCAAGCGAGAGGAGACCGCCGACCCCAGAGACAACAGCACCAGCGCCGCCTTCTCGGGGCCCGACAGCTCGTGTGTGGACACATCGGACATCGCCCCACCCCCCCTGGTCCTGTGGGGACCGACCCTGTCCCCGCGGCTCAGTCGCAGAGTTCTTCCACAGTTTCGAGGCGAATTGAGGTCTGTCTCGAACCGCCGCGGCCTCTCACGACCCCGGCCGCGCCTGCACCTTCCCCGTCTCGGCGGTGTCGTAGCCCCCCAGCGCCGCCAGCTCCCGGCGAAACCGCTCGCTTGCCATCGTCTCCCCCACCGCGCGCCCGGCCCGCGATTCCCACACCGACGGCCGCATCACCAGATCGTACCGCTCGACGGCCAGCGGGACGAAATCCATCCCCCGCGCCCTCGCCGCGGCCAGAATGCCCAGGCCCACGTCCGCGGTCCCGTTCTCCACCGCCGCGGCGACGGCCAGGTGTGTGTACAACTCCCGCCGGTAGCCCTCCACCTCCTCTGGCCGGATGCCCGCGCGCGCTAGGTGCGCGTCGAGCAGAACGCGCGTTCCCGCGCCCGGCTGCCGATTGACGAAGCGCACGTCGCCCCGAGCCAGGTCCGACCACTCCCGGATCCCCTTCGGGTTGCCGGGCGCCACGATGAACCCTTGCTGGCGATGGGCAAGCGTGACCAGAACGACCGGCTCGTCGCCGAAGAGCTGCTCGACATAGCTCCAGTTGTACTCCCCGGTCTCCGGGTCGAGCAGATGCGAGCCAGCCATGTGGCAATAACCCTCGCGCAGCGCGGCCAGGCCGGCCATGCTTCCCACGTGCGTCGACGCCGCTGTCATTTCCGGGAAGCGGCCGTGCAGCTCGCTCGCCAGCAGATCCAGCGCCACGTCGTGGCTGCCCGTGATCAGAACCGCATTGCGCACCTCGTGCTCGGCCCGCAGCAGCTCGCACTCGACCGCCTCGCCCTTATCCAGCCCCTCGCTCAGGGCTGGAATGACGACGATGCCGTCCGCCCGGGCCAGCGCGTTCACCAGGCCTGCTCCCCGGGCCATCGGCACCGCCACCAGCCGCCCGTCGACCTCGCCGAGCCTGACCCGCACAAACTCCTCGCTCCCCGCCGGCGACGCCACCTTCCGGCTGAGCACCGCGGCAACGCGCCCTCGCTGTGGAACCGCCACCCCCAGCAGCGCACACACCGCCGGCACCACAAACAGCTCGAAGCACACCATCGCCGATACCGGGTAGCCCGGCAATCCGACAACCGGCACGTCGCCCACCACCCCCAGCGCGACCGGCTTGCCCGGCCGCACGGCCACGCCGTGAACCAGCAGTTCGCCCATGGCGGCAATAGCATCTGCCGTGTAGTCTCGCTCTCCCGCAGAGGCTCCTGCGAGAGACAAGACGAGATCCGCCTCCTCCGCCGCCTCCCCCAGCGCGCGACGGATGGCCTCCGGGTCGTCTCGCACCGCCTCCCGGCGGGACACCACCGCGCCATACTCGGCCAGCCGCGCCGCGAGCATCGGAGAGTTGAAATCAGGCACCTCTCCGGGCCGCTGCGCCGCCCCCGGAGGCACGATCTCGTGCCCCGTCGGCACGATGACCACCCGCGGCGGCCTCAGCACGGGAACCCGGAGCACGCCGGCCGCCAGCAGCGCGCCGATGTCCGCTGCTCGGATGCGGTGGTGCGCCGGAACCACGATCTCGGTCGCCACGACGTCCTCGCCCACCAGTCGGGTATGCTGCCAGGGTGAGGCCGCCGCCGTGATCTCCACCCAGCCCGGGCCCGCCTCCGCTGTGTCCTCGATCATGATCACCGCGTCGGCGTCCTCGGGCAGCGGATCGCCCGTGTTGATATACACCGCGTCGGCCCCGATCCGCAGCAGCCGCGGCGACGTCGGCGACGCGCCCGCCGTCTCGGCCGCGCGGACCGCGATGCCGTCCATAGCCGCCGCATGATAGTGCGGCGACGAGCAGACCGCGAACACCGCCTCGGCCGTCACCCGTCCGAGCGCCTGGTCGGTAGCTATGGACTCGCTCTTCAGCCGCTTGTCGAGCCGCAGGCGCGCGTGAGTCGCGCGCCAGATCTCCCGCGCCTTCTCCAGCGGGATGCTCCGCAGGTAGAAGTCGCGCCGGCGCCGCCCCCGCGGTGTCATTCCACCGGCTCCACCTCGACCTCGGCCTCCGCGTGCAGCCCCTCCGCCTCCGCCGGGATGCGCACCAGCCCATCCGCCCGCACCAGCATCGAGATCAGCGCCGACGGCCCCAGCAGCGGCACCGCGTACGTCGCTCCCGCTCGCTCCTCCAGCCGCACCGGCAGGAACTCCTCGCGCCCGGCCGTCGACGCGACATTGCGCGCCAGCCGCGCCCGCCGCGGGGCCGGCCGCTCCGCCGGGCCTCTCGCCCCCCGCAGCATCGGGGCCACAAGCTCCCGGAAGATGATAAGACAGGACGTCGGGTTCCCCGGAAGGCCGAATACGGGGGTTTCTCCGACCAGCCCGATGGCGGCCGGCTTGCCCGGCTTCAGCGCAAGCCCGTGCACGATGACTCCGGGCGCCCCCAGCGAGTCGATGATCCCGGGCATCAGGTCCTCCGCGCCCACCGAGGTTCCGCCCGAGGCCAGCACGACATCGGCCTCCTCAACCCCGCGGCGCAGCGCCGCTCGCAGCGCCTCCGGGTCGTCCCCCACGATACCCAGGTCGATGGCCTCCGCGCCCAGGGACTGCGCTGCCGCGCGCAGCGCCGGCCCGTTCATGTCCCGGATCTGCCCCGCGGTCGGACTCGCCGTGTGGTGCACCACCTCGTCGCCCGTCGACAGCACCGCCACCCGCGGCCGCATCACGCTGACCTCCCCAATCCCCAGGCCAGCCAGGGCCGACAGATCTCGCGCGCGCAGCTGATGCCCCGCGGGCAGAACCACCTCCCCCTCCCGCACATCATCCCCCCGCCGCACGATGTACGCGCCGGGGGCCGCCGGCCGCAGCACCTCGACGCTGCCCTCGCCCCAGGGCTGCGTGTACTCGACCATCACAACCGCATCCGCCCCCTCGGGAAGCATGCCGCCCGTGGGAATCCGTGCGCATTGGTTGCGCCCCAGCGACAGTTGCGGCGCCGCGCCCATGCGCACCTCGCCCACCACTTCCAGGTACGCCGGCATCCCCTCCGATGCCCCGAACGTGTCCTCCGCTCGCACCGCATACCCGTCCCTGAGCGAACGGTCGAAGGGCGGCAAGTCCTCCGGCGAGCGAACCTCCTCCGCCAGCACCAGCCCCAGCGCCTCTGCGATCGGCGTCGGCCGCCCCGGAAACCGACCCTCGCGCAGCCGC
>Ga0123519_10012626_pt1 | contig 12249 bp, 10 predicted proteins | sample YelNatPaOPRAMG02_FD_87396 | JGI IMG/M metagenome (GOLD analysis project Ga0123519, IMG submission 87396) | Hot spring microbial communities from Yellowstone National Park - Yellowstone National Park OP-RAMG-02 (version 2) | ecosystem: Environmental > Aquatic > Thermal springs > Hot (42-90C) ... | reverse complement strand
CTGCCTTCTTGGCTACTTCCATAATCTCCATGCTCTTTCCTCCTATATCTATTTATATCTCCTTTCCTACATGTGGAATATATTATATAATCACCTTAAAAAATTAAACCTTTATTCAGAAATCTCAATTGTCGAGTAAGGAGCAAAAACAATGGCAGAAAAGGAAAAAGAGAGAAGGGAAATAGAATTAGATGAAAAAGAAGAAAAGATATTGTTAACATTTTTAAAACAAACAAAAGAAGGAAAATATGCAAAAATAGATGAAAGTTCGTTGCTCTATTTAAGACATGAAGAATTAAGAGAAGAAATTTATTATGAAGATGAGTATTACTATAGTATTAGATAGAATAATAACGGGGGATAAAATCATAGCATTGTCCTTCATAGCAAAAAGATTTGTATTTAATAGCATTTGTCTATATTGGTAATTGTTTAAAATTATCGCCTAAAATAGTATGAGAGGATATAGGAAAACATTTGGATATGATTTTATATACTTGAAAGACTGTTAAAATTTTTTTGGGTAAGTAAAAAAATCCTTAAAGCAAATATGTTTAGGGTTATATTTTATAACAATAAGTGAGGCGGGATAAGGGGAAAGGAAAATGGCGTTATTTATTTGAGAAGGAGAAGACGAGTTTGATGATTTCCTCGGCGATGGTTTCGGAGGCAAGGGGGTGGGCTAATTTTTTTGCAGCGTTGGACATATTATTAAGACGAATGGGGTCGGTCAAGATTTTACGGATACGGGGGAGTAGTGTGTCTGCGGAACAATCTTTATCGAGTAAAACTTCTGCGGCTCCCACATTTTCAAGGGAACGAGCGTTGTATTCTTGATGGTTATCCGTAGCAAAAGGGAAAGGTATCAGAATGGAAGGCTTGCCCAATACGGTAATTTCTGCTAATGTGGAAGCACCCGAACGAGCCACCAGTAAATCAGAAACGGACATCATATCTGCCATATCCTCAGAAAAAGGATAAATACTCAATGAGACTTTTGACTGTGCAGAAAGGTTTTTATATTTCTCATAATCGTTGTGTCCGGTTATCCAGATAATCTGAAATTCATCGGGCTCTAATTTGCTTAACATATCGGAAACAGCAAGGTTGATTGTATGGGCTCCCTGACTTCCTCCCATCACAAGGATAGTTTTTCGTTCAGGATTTAGTCCTAATTTAGCACAGACTTCTTCACGGGGTGGTGGAGATAAAAACGCATGTCGCACCGGATTTCCTGTAATTAAGAATTTCTCAGAAGGGTAAATCTCTTCGGGGAGATTTTCCGCCAGTGGGAAACTTAGGAACACCTTTTGTGCTTTCTTAGCGAGGATGCGATTTGCCATACCTAAACGGGAATTTTGTTCGTGCAAGACTGTGGGTATGTTTAGCATTTGAGCAGAATACAGAATGGGAAAGGAAACATATCCGCCGACACCAATTACAATTTGAGGCTGAAAACGAAGTAATATCTGGAAGGAACGGATTATTGAGATGGCTAATAAAGAAGCGGTTATTCCCTGTGAAATACTTATTTTCCGAGGCCAGCCACGAATAGGAACACTTCGAAATGGGATTCCTCTTTGCTGGCAGATTTTTTCTTCCAGATTCCCCTTTTTCCCTATCCATTGCACCAGCAAGAGATGGTCTCGCCGTTGCAATTCTTCCAATATGGAAAGGGCAGGGAAGATATGCCCACCTGTTCCACCACCTGTAATGATAACTTTCATACCAAACCTCTGAATAATATAAGTTTTATCAACTTGTTTTTAATCTGTGATAGATATGTTATGGTTCTGTTTTCTTTTCCTGTGGGAAGGCATTCGGGTCTAACTGTTTCAGGACGCTACGGTAGCCTTCCATATCTTCAAGACGCAAAAGCATAATGTTTGCAATTCCCAAGCCATAGGTTTTCGGTGCCATTGTTCGTGTATATTTCGGGGTTTGTTCCACTCCTTCAAAGCGAAGGGTATGTATCCCTTCAGAAAGTTCATGAATATCTAAATATAAAGGAGCAATGTCGAAACCTGGAGCCGAGAAATCAATAGGTGCTCCAAAAGGTTTCCCATCTATATAAGGTTGAAATACACCACTTAACAGCGAAAAAATCATATAAGAATCAATACGATAAGTGCCTTTTTGCAGAATCTCAAAGTCAAATTCAATACTTGCTTTTGGAGTTAGAGGTATATAAAGAAGATAATATTCGGTAGGAACTGTCAAAATAGCCGGGTCGGCACGATAAACAAGACTATCAAATTTAAGTACTTTATACGGTGGAATTCGTTTATCTGCTGGGGGTAAAGGTTCGTCCCATGTCGTAGGCGTCGTTTGATACCAGAACGCTACCGAACTAACCCAATCCTGCCGTTCTTTGAAACCTGCAAGGTCCATCTTTGTAACGGGGGCTTTTTCATTCATGATACTGCCTTTGTGTTCGATAACAACCTTCAAACTTTTTTCAAAATGCACCGGGTCAGGAATATGCCAGCGATAGATACTTACACGGTCTCCGGCGAAAACCCCTTCATATATAGGAACACCATAGTAAGGAGCATAAAATTCGCGGAAACCCCATGCATCGTTAAAATAATCTTCTGTTCCTGTTCCTTTTAATTGGGGCATTTCGGCTCCGTCAATATAAAAAAAGTCGTCCCCTTCACCAAACCAACCTGTTTCCATTTGTAAGGTAGAATAGACCGTGCCTACATAATGCCCTTTTCCCTGTGTTTCAAGGAGGGTATAATTACCAGGTTTGGCGGGATATTCCTGACGATAACGAGCATGAAAATAAGGGGTATCCGGAGTCCATTCGTTGAGTTTTTTCCAGTCTATATAATAGTAAAAAGAACCCACACGGATATTTGATTCGTTTGTAACAGTTACCTTTACATGTTTCTGGAAGGGCATAGGCCAGAAACAAACACGAGCACGACCCCTCGATGTATTAACTACAACCTGAGATATAAATTCCTTATGTCCTGCCAGTCCTAACCCGAAGAAATCACCGATAGGTGCCTCTACACTGGGTTTTTCTAAACCATCGTAATAAATTCTTAACACGATACTACGAGGATAGAATACATTTTCCGTAGCAATGGTATTCCAAAAATGGGTAATCATTCCAGGACCATCCTCATCCATCAATACCAAAGTCTGATTCGGTTCGATGGGACGAGCGTCACCATTCTTCTCAATGTCCTCGGCAGAACTACTATTTCGCATACTTTGCCCTGCAAGCGGTTTAATAAGACTTTCAAACGAAAAATCCCCAAATGTATTATTCTCTAAGAACAAAATGGCTACGACAAAAGAGAATAATAAGAAAAGATGAGTATATTTTTTAGCATTCATAATCTACCCTTTACCTTTAAGTTCCATTTCATTTATCTATTTATTTTAACAAAAGTTCCTTTAGTTGAGATACTCTTTCACCCAGATGGTTCATAGCGGTCTGTATTGGTTGAGGAGTGGATAAATCAACACCTGCGGATTTGAGTTCATCAAGCGGATATTTGGACCCACCCATACTCAAAAATTCCAGATAGTTCTTTTGTGTTTTTTTGTCCCCTTCGATTAATTTTTTTGCTATGGCGATAGCGGAGGAGATGCCAGTGGCATATTTATAAACATAAAAAGCATGATAAAAATGAGGGATGCGAAAACATTCCAATTCTAATTGCGGGTCAATGGTTAAAGCCCCTCCAAAATAAATATTTAATAAATTTCGGTACTCGTTGCGGAAGACATCCAGTGTTAAGGGTTCTCCGTGTTCTGCAAGGGTATGGATTTTTAATTCAAATTCAGCAAACATGGTTTGGCGGATTAATGTTGTTCGTATTTCATCAATTTCGCGACAGATTAAACGGATACGGTCTTCTTTGGAAGGTAATTTTTGCAGATAGTAATGGACAAGGAGTTGCTCGTTAACTGTGGAAGCCACTTCTGCCACAAAAATCGTGTAATGACTATAATGGAATGGCTGTTTTTTATCGCTGAAATAACTATGCATAGAATGCCCTGCTTCATGGGCTAATGTAAACACAGAGTCCTCTAACTCATCTTTATAGTTCATCAGGATATACGGTGGACAGCGATAACAGCCCCACGAAAATGCTCCACTCCGTTTCCCCTTATTTTCATATCGGTCTACCCATCGTTTTTTTAGCAAGCCTTCTTCCAGTGTTTGCGTATATTCTTTACCTAAGGGGGCTAATGCGGATGAGATATCCTTAACGGCTTCCTCATAGTTCCGTTTTCTCTGTTTCCTATCAACAAGAGGGACAAACAGGTCATAGGCATGGATATCCTTAATTTTCAGCACCTGTTTCCTCAATTCCAAATATTCAACCAAAGGAAAAATGTTCTCCTTCACTGCATTTAGCAAGTTATGATATACCGAAGCCGGTATATTCTCCTCAAAAAGAGCACTTTCCAAAACCGAAGGGTATTTCCTTGCTCGTGCATGGAAAACATCTTCCAGAACAGATGCAGATAAAGAAGCGGACATTGTATTTGCATGCTCTTCATAGGCTTTATAGTATTGGAAAAATGCCTTTTTGCGAAGGTTTCTATTTCTATTTTCCAAAAAGACACGGAAATTCCCATGAGTCAATTCCACTTTATTCCCTTTGTCATCAGTAATGGTGCCGAACTTCAAATCCGCATCATTCAACTGCTCAAATATCTTTCCGGCACCTCCTGCACTTTCCGTATGTAATGCAAGGAGATACTCTTCTTTTTCAGAAAGGACATGAGGTTTAAACCTTCTCAGATTTTCCAATGAAAAGCGATATTTTCCCAATTCTTTACTTGATAAAAACTCCTGAAATTTCTTATCGGGTATGGATTGAATTTCCGGTGCGATAAAACTAACCGCCTGAGCCAATAGCATGCTTAAATATTGAACTCGTCCTGCAAGGGCTAAAAATTTCGTATTGGTTATATCCTCACATACTTTTAAGTTGGCATATACACTTAATTTCTCAAGTATCTGACCTGTTTTACTTTCAAGTTCAAGACAGGAACGGAGTATCTCAGGGGATTGTGCAAGTTTCTTACGGAATTGAGAAAATTTAGGTATCTCTTCCTCTAAATTTTGATAAGCCTTTTCCCATGCTTCATCATCAGGAAATACCGGCGATAAATCCCAGGTAAACTCTATAGGAACATCGGAACGAACAAGAAGCTTCTTTATTTTTGAAGTGGACATAAAGTTTCTCCTTTAAAATCAAACTGTATTATCGTTAGGCAAGAAGACAATAAATGTATATGATAGGGTATGAAAGGAATAAAAAACAAAAGAAGTGCTCAATTAATTAGAAAAACCTTCTATAACAAAGCAAAAAAGCAGATAAAACAAGAAACCCAAATGAAACACAAAGAAACTTTATGGGGCAGGGTGTCGGCGGATGGTTGTATTATCAAAAACAGCTGTATGCATGTTATACTTAATGGAGAAAAAATCGTTAATTTAACAATTATCAGGAAAAGGATATTGTTATGAAATATGTTACTGGATTTGTGTTAATGACACTGCTTATTTTATCTTCCTGTCAGTCAGGACCTGAAGGGGGTGTTGTGAATAAGGTCCTTTCAGATTTTGGATTGCGAGAAAAACCGGAAGGGTATGTCAGTGAAACGGATAAGGTATTTCAGCGTTTGGGCGAAATCGGTGCTACGGAATTGCAACGGCTTAATCTTGAAAATCGTCATGGTGAAGTTAAGTTTGAGCAAAAAGGAGCCCGGGGCGAATATTATAAAGAGGTGAAGGTATACACGCAATATTATCCCATAGATGCAAAGCCTGTTAGCCATTCGGGGGAAAGTGGTCAGTCTTATACCGCCACTATCGAATATGCATATAGCATTTACCGTAGCGCGTCAAAACCGACCCGTGCTGAAGCACAGGAATCGACAGCCGATATACCTGCGGGAATAGAAGGGCGGGAGACTTATCGGTATTCTTTAGGTCCTGCGGGTGTGTGGAATGGTGAGAAAGGACAGAAAATTAAGAGCAATTAAAAAATTTTCTCAATCAAAAATGATGGTTCTTCTCCGATAAACCATGATTCGGTCATCTGCATGGGCTTTAACAGCCTCCGATAATACTTTCTTTTCTATATCTCTACCCATAGCAATCAAATCCTCAACGCTATGCGTATGGTTTACATGGATACATTCTTGATAAATAATAGGACCTTCGTCTAAATCCTCCGTTACATAATGACTGGTTGCTCCGATTAACTTTACTCCTCGTTCATAGGCTTGATGATACGGTTTGGCTCCTACAAACGCAGGAAGGAAACTATGATGCACATTAATAATATTATTACGATATTTATTCACAAAATCAGCACTTAATATCTGCATATAACGCGCTAATACAACAAAATTAATATAATGATGTTCAAACAATTCAATGGTTTGTTTCTCTGCCTGTGATTTTGTATCGGGCGTTACCGGGATATAAAAGAAAGGAATGGAAAAATTCTCTGCTACAGGTTCCAAATCCGGATGATTGCTAACAATCAGACTAATGTCTGCGTTGATTTCTCCATATTTATGCTTAAGGAACAAGTCGTATAAACAGTGGTCATACTTGGAAACCATGACAGCCATTTTTTTTCGGTCATCACCAAAAGAAATAGATGTCTCCATGTGAAATTGCTTTGCTAATTCCGCCAAATCTTTCTGAAATTGCGATTTAGTAACATTCATACTGGAACAATCAAATTTCACACGCATAAAAAAACGATTATCAATTTCTTCTTTATGCTGTTGAGCGTGGATAATATTCCCACCTCGTTCAAATATAAAACGCGCTACATTGTAGACGATACCCGGCACATCCGTACAATGTAACCGTAACACAGCAGTCTTGCTACTCTTCATAAATCTGTTCCTTTATGGTAAAGATATTCCGTGAAATAATGAAATAATTATAATCAACAGACCCCCTTTAAGAGTAATTGTTAAAGGCTTTTAAAAATTTTTGTTTTTGTTAGCTATCGGTGTGTTTACATTTTTTTTGCGGGAATGACACAGCGAAAGCCGATGGTATTGAGTCTTGATTCCGGGAATAATCCTTTGCGTGCTGTGCAGGTGATTGCTTCTGGTCCGGAATTCCAACAACCGCCTCGTAGTGCTCGTAGTGGAGGATTGGGGACCGTTTCTGGGTGGCTCCTTGCTATAGAGTATGGCAGGTAATAATCTCGTGTCCATTCCATAACATTTCCTGCAAGGTCATAAACCCCTTCAGGTGTTTTTCCTTCTTCATGCATGGTTACAATCGAAGGCATACCTAAATAATCATTAAAATTACAATGAATGGTATCCGGTGGAACATTGCCCCAGGGATATTTTCGGTTTTCTTTTCCTCTGGCGGCAAATTCCCATTCCTTTTCTGAGGGTAACATTTTGCCTGCCCATTGTGCATAGGCATTGGCTTCAAACCATGAAATGCCGACAATAGGCTGGTCAGAACCGTTTAACATGGGGTCATACCAATAACGGGGAAGCTGTGCAGATGTCGCTTCGATATATTTTTTATATTCTGCAACAGTTACAGGAAATATATCTATCCAGAAAGGTTCCACAAAGACTTCTTCTTCCGGTGATTCTTCGGGAACGGCGTTATTTCCCATCAAGAAATATCCACCTTCCATAAATACCATATTTTCAGTAGATATAGATTCTTTTGATTCGGACGAGGTAATTATATGTATAGACTTATCTTTATAAGAACTTTCAAAACTTTGTTCCAGAGCAAGACGGAAATCGCGTGCTGTTTGCCAGCGGTCTTCACGGTCCTCAGCCAGTGCTTTGTTTAAGACATCATTAATTGATGGGGATATATCATTTCTCGTTTGCAAAAGAGGGACATACGGGTCCACAGGGGAACGCAAGGATAATAATTCGTATAATATAAGTCCTACCGTATATAAATCGGCGCGTGTATCTGATGGCCACTTTTTCTTTTGTTCCGGTGAAGCATACGCATAAGTTCCCACAACATTCTGTTGCTGTGAAGAACTTGTATTTGCATGAGATATAGATTCTTCTACGGCAATGGCAAGACCGAAATCCAGAACCTTAATCTTTTCTCCCGGTAAAACCATAACATTTTCAGGCTTTAAATCTCGATGGGTTACCCAGCGATGAGCGTATTCTAAAGCCTGCAATATTTGTAAAGTAAATTGTATGGCAATTCGTATCGGTAAAAATTGACGGTCTATCCGTTGTTTTCTTAACATGTTTCGTAAAGATTGCCCTTCTAAATATTCCATGCTCAGAAACAAAAAACCTTCATTTGTATATGCTACATCATGAACAGCAACAATATTTTCGTGGCGTAATCGTCGTGCTAACTGAGCCTCTTTAATAAATAATTGTCCTGCTTTAGGTGTTTTTAATAAATTAGGATGTAGAAATTTTAAGGCTACTACTTCATCTAATAATTCATCATGTGCTTTATACACATATCCCATTCCCCCTTTCCCTATAATCCCTTGAATGATATAACGGTCATCAACACGGTCTCCTTCATGAAATTCAATACGAAGAGAGGTCTCATTCCCCATATTTGGGACCACAATGGGTTGTCGGCAATTAAAACAATAGCTTGTTTTCCCCTGGACAACAGCAGGTACCCATATTTTCAAACCACAACTTTTACATATTACAGCTATGATAGGTTGCATTCTGCCTCTTTACTCCACCTCAATAAAAATATCCTTGTTATTTGTGCAAATCAGGTATAATTTAATGTCAATAATATCTTATTATATTTGGAGTGTTTTAGTCTAATTTATATAAACACATAGGAAACCGTAATGAGGAAAAAGAAGTATATAAGTAAATCAATTTTTTTTGCTCTTATTGGATTTTATTTGCTCTCTCTATCGAGTAGTGCCGTAGAAGTGGTTATCCCCTCTGTTTCTATCAATACCGGAGAGTGCTTTGCAATCAATGTTAATTTTTATAAATTGGAAGATGAAGACATTCGCACATCTGTAATTGCTCTTGCTTTTGATCCATTTAAGATGCAAATAGGTTGTAATAATGTTTTTAATTCGGGAACTTATAACGAACCCTGGGTGTATGATTCCGAAACATCTGAAGGCGAACAACCGATTGTGTTAAGTAATTCTTTATTGAACATAGGGGCAAAATATCGTGTTGCTATATATCCACAAGGAATAATGGCTGTTGTCCTCTGGGATGTTTCGGATACAATGCCATCAGATACGCTATTTACAGTTCCATGTAAGTTGACAGATAACACCTTGCCGAGGGATAAACTCATCATATCCCCAATTTCAAAAGAGTCTCCAATTTATATAACGAGAACCTTTCCCGATAATCATGTAGAAAACCTATCGTTTTATTGTTCTTTTGCAGATGTAAACGCTTTACCTGTAAATGCGACACTTATTGCGGGCTCTGTTTATGTAAAGGGCTCAACAGAGGGAGAACCTGAAGAAGGAGAAGGCAGTCAAGAAGGGATAATCGAAGGAACTCCTCCAGAGGGGACAGGGGAAGGTATTCTTCCAGAGGGGACAGGGGAAGGTATTCCTATGGAAGGTATAAAAGAAGGTACCGCAGAAGGTAGTATCTCCGAAGGTATTCCTGAGGGAAATTCAACAGAAGAAGAAAAGCCTATTTGCGGTTGTGAAAAAAAGCATATTACGGAACCACGAAGCATGCTCTCTTTCTTGCAAATCCTAAAAAGGGATAATATAAATATAGGGTTTATGATTGCTCTTGTTGTAATACTTCGCCGATTATAGATAAACTATTTATAACATACAAGCAGGATACTTGATTTTATCATTATATTGAAAGGAATATCATGAGGCCTGTTCTTATTCAGATAGGTGTGTTTGAACTACATTCCTATGTTTTTTTTATGGCATTAGGACTTTTAGTAGGGGTATCACTTGCCTTGCGGGAAAATAGCCGATTAACTCAGCCTTACCCCGTATCAGGAAAAGTAGGAATCTGGGGATTAATAGGAGGATTGATTGGTGCTCATGCCTATTACATAATTCAATATGAAGGGATTCTGCAACTATATAGAATCATTTTTTTCTGGGAAGGTGGCTATGTATTTTTTGGCGGATTTCTTGGAGGAACTATTGGAGTTTGGCTTTATTTAAGAAAGCAAAAAGTCCCTTTTCTCCCCTGTGCGGATATAGGTGCTCCTTATCTGGCTCTGGGTCATGCGATTGGAAGATTAGGCTGTTTCACAAATAGTTGCTGTTGGGGTGATTTATGTCGTGCCCCCTGGGGTGTTGTTTTCCCAAAAGATAGCGGGATATATGACTTCCATACCACTGAACATTTATTGCATATAGATGATTTGTTACCTTTACCTGTTCATCCCACACAATTATATGAAACCTTGGGACTTATTATTATCTTCTTTCTACTGCGTATGATTTACCATAACAAACAATATAACGGACAGGTCCTGCTATGGTATTTTTGTCTTTATGGTGCCTGGCGATTTTTTGATGAAAATTTCCGTGGAGATAGTCCCCATGCAACATTTGGAATGACCGCTTCCCAGTTGATTGCTCTCTCAGCATGTCTTATCAGTGGCTTTATTATCTTCATACTATATTTATTTATAGTCCGTCGAAAAAACAATTTATCACCTAATACCTGATAACATAAAAAAAACGGTATTGTGTAAGTCCGTAAGAAAGATAATGTAAAAGTAAATATCAAATTTACTTCGGAGAAAACTTAACTATAAAGATTGCCATTCTAACATGATTGCGGAAAGAGGAGGTATTTCTATAGTGAGATTACCATCATTATCAGGTTTTGCGGATACGGGTGAAGTTGTGGTATTCGGTTCGTTGTATAACATTATATTATTTCGGTAGTTTTCCGATAGATGGATAGTTGCTTTTTGTGTCTCAGGCAAGTAATTGACTAAGAATTGAGCCGAACGGTTTTTATATGCCCATCGGCAGGTAAAGATAGAACGGAAATGAATGGTATCATTTCGGGGTGTTATCATAGGCACATCTTTATCCCCGCTGTAAGCAAACGGCTTCAACATTCTGCCAAAGAAGAGATAGGAATGCCCATTTCCTGTTCTCCAAAGGTTCAGGTTACGAACCAGAGTTCGTATCTGTTCCTGGTCGGGTCCTTTGTCCCATGGAGCAGAACTCCATTCCCATGCTATTTGCCCGTCTTTCCGTAAATTAAGGCTTAACATATCTCCCTGAACGAAAGAAATGGCTATGCGTTGGTGCATATTGTAAGTGCTTTTCTCTTCATCAACGAAATGGCTTGTTCCGTTCTGGTTTCCCATAAAATTGTTCAAATATTCATGAAAAACATAACCGTAGGCAGGCACGGGTATACCTATGGCAAGACTGAGATAAGAACGACTGTCGTTAAATAGAAGGTAAGGAATAAAAGGTTCGGCAGCATTGGCTTCACAACCAATTAACATATTGGCATTATTTTGATGAATAAGTTCAAGTATTCTTCGATAGAGGTCTTTCATAGATTCCGTTTGCCACAGTCCTGGACCCGGTGGATGTCCATGTGTTCGGGAATAACAACGATAGCAATTTCCACCTAAATTCTGGTCAAAATACTGCAAGTAATCAATTTTGTAAGGAACCATTTTTGCAATTTCATTTACTACGACTTCTTTAACCCATTCATTGGCAGGGCATAAGTCATAGCCGATACGCTGTGCGTTAGGACCGGCACAAACTCCGTTCTCTGCAGGTTTGCCATCAGGTGCATGAGCCACATATTGCACAATTCGCTTTTCCTGAAATTCCTTTGTCATATCATAAGCAGGGTCGGTATTACTGCGAATTGTATAAGCCACTCCACTACCATAAAGTCCAACAAGGTTTCCTGTTTTATGCAATTCATCACAAAAACGAACGAAGTCCTGCAAATCACCATAAGGAGGCCAGACATAAGGAGGTGCCCACGGAGCACTGCCTTCCCAGTGCATTAATAGTGCCATCACAGGAGCAGATAGTTCTTTTGCGTATTTCTGTAAGATTGGTAATGCATGGGTGTAGGGATAATATTCGGGATTGGGTGTCATTTCCACGCCTAAATCACGCTGACCTCTAACGGGATACATAATGACTACCGGCGACTTAAAATACCAATCCGGAATCATCTTATTTTCTTCTAATTTCGGGGGCTTATACATGGCGGAATGTTCCCACCAGTTCCGATATATATCTGCGGCATCGTGCCAAT
>Ga0123519_10012625_pt1 | contig 12250 bp, 11 predicted proteins | sample YelNatPaOPRAMG02_FD_87396 | JGI IMG/M metagenome (GOLD analysis project Ga0123519, IMG submission 87396) | Hot spring microbial communities from Yellowstone National Park - Yellowstone National Park OP-RAMG-02 (version 2) | ecosystem: Environmental > Aquatic > Thermal springs > Hot (42-90C) ... | reverse complement strand
GGCCAGAATCCTGCCCGGCAGGCTATGATTTACGCAGGAGTCCCAAAGGAGACAAATGCCTTTACCGTGAATAAGGTCTGTGCCTCTGGAATGAAAGCCATTGCCTTAGGAGCTCAAGCGATTCAAACAGGGGAAGCAGAGGTGATTATCGCTGGAGGAATGGAGAATATGAGTCAGGCTCCCTACGCCTTTCCCATGGGTCGATGGGGAGCAAGGATGTTCAATCAGGAGATGGTCGACTTGATGGTCTTCGATGGTCTCTTCGAAATCTTTTATGGATATCATATGGGAGTCACGGCGGAAAATATTGCGGAGACGTATGGCATTTCAAGAAAAGAGCAGGATGAGATAGGGCTTCTCAGCCATCAAAGGGCAAGAAGTGCCATTCAAAAGGGGATCTTTAAAGAAGAGATTGTTCCTGTGGAAGTTCCCCAAAAGAAAGGAGAGCCTCTCCGATTCGAAGTGGATGAAAGACCCATGGATACGAGTTTAGAAAAGATGGCTAAACTTCCTCCGGTGTTTAAGCAAGGAGGTACCGTGACCGCTGGAAATGCCTCCGGGATTAACGATGCGGCGGCAGCCGTCCTTCTGATGTCAAAGGAGAAAGCAGAGGCCTTAGGTCTCAAACCCCTGGGAAAAATCAAGGCCTTCTCTTCAGGAGGGGTCGATCCTGCGTATATGGGCTTGGGCCCTATCCCTGCGGTAAGGAAAATCTTCAAGAAAACCGGTCTGACCCTTAAAGAGATCGGTCTCGTCGAACTCAATGAGGCCTTTGCTTCCCAGGCGATTGCCTGTATTCGGGAGCTTCGATTCGACCTTGACAAAACCAATGTGAATGGGAGTGGGATCTCTTTAGGCCATCCCATTGGATGCACGGGTGCAAGGTTAATCGTCTCTCTTCTCTATGAGATGAGAAGAAGAGGGGTAAATCTGGGACTGGCCACTCTCTGTATCGGAGGGGGGCAGGGCATGGCTATGATCATAGAAAAATGGGAGTGACCAAAGAGACAAAAAGGAGGAGCGATGGAATTTAAAAACATTCTCTTATCTTTTGAAGGGGAGATCGGAATTCTCACGATTAACCGACCCAAGGCCCTCAACGCACTGAATCGAGAGACCCTGAATGAAATCCAGTTAGGAATCCAAGAAATAAAAGATCATCCAGAGGTGAGGGTTCTTATCCTCACTGGGGCTGGAGAGAAGGCCTTTGTAGCAGGAGCCGATATCTTAGAGATGAAGGATATGAATTCGATCGAGGCGCTTAATTTTTCAAAACTCGGCCATCATACATTAAAGATGATCCAGGATCTGGACCGGGTAGTCATCGCCGCGGTCAATGGGTTCGCCCTGGGAGGAGGGACGGAGATCGCCCTGGCCTGCGATTTTATTTACGCCTCTGAGAATGCCAAGTTCGGACTCCCTGAGGTGACCCTTGGGATCTTTCCTGGATTTGGAGGAACCCAGAGACTGCCTCGCCTGATTGGAAAAGGCAAGGCCAAGGAGCTCATCTTCACAGGAAAGATGATCACTGCTCAGGAGGCCTATCAGATGGGTATTGTCAATCGCGTCGTTCCTCAAGCCGCCCTGATGGAAGAGACCAAAAAGGTAGCCTCTCAGATTGCCACCAACGGAGCGATTGGGATAAGATTAGCCAAGATGGTCATTGATGCGGGATTCAATATGGATTTAACCGAGGCCTGTGCGCTTGAATCCTATGCCTTTGGGATTGGGTTTGCCAGTGAAGACCAGAAGGAAGGGATGAACGCTTTCGTTGAAAAGAGGAAACCTAATTTTAAAGGAAGATAAAGGAGGAGAAAACCGTGAAGATCGTCGTATGTGTTAAACAAGTTCCAGATACTACGGATGTCAAGATCGATCCTAAAACAAACACTCTGATTCGAGAAGGGGTGGCAAGTATTTGCAATCCCTTCGATGAGTATGCCATTGAAGAGGCCCTCCGGATCAAAGAGAAATTAGGGGGAGAGGTCCATGTCATCACCATGGGACCTCCTCAGGCGATCGAGGTGCTGAGAAATGCTTTGGCCGTAGGGGCAGACAAGGTCTATCTCGTTTCAGACAAGGCCTTTGCCGGATCGGACACCCTGGCCACAGCTTATGCCCTTTCCAAGACGATCGAATACATCGGGGGAGCCGATCTGGTCATCTGTGGAAAGCAGGCGATCGACGGAGATACCGCTCAGGTCGGTCCTGGGGTGGCCACTCGATTGGGAATCCCTCAGCTGACCTATGTCTCAAAGATTCGGGAAATCAATCTTGAAAAGAAGAAAATCGTTGTGGAGAGGCTCCTCGAGTATGGAAGAGAGGTCGTGGAAGCTCCGATTCCAGCGTTGATCACGGTGGTCAAGGATATCAATGAACCCAGACTCCCCTCCCTCATTGGGATTAAAAAAGCAGCCAAGGCTCAAATCCCAACCCTTACAGCTAAGGACATCAATGCGGATGAAAATCGAATCGGTCTAAAAGGATCACCCACCTGGGTGGTTAAGGTCTTTACTCCTGAACCAAGAGGAGGCGGGGGAGAAATCTTGAAGGGAGAACTCAATGAAGTGGTCCCACTGCTGGTTACCAAACTGATGGAAACAAAGTTTATTAAATAAACCGATCTTGATGGATGAGGAGGAGAACGAATGGCCAGATTAATGATTGATAAGGATCTCTGTACAGGCTGTGAATCCTGTGTTCCTGCTTGCCCTTTTGGGGCTTTGAGCATGAAGGAAGGAATCGCTGTCGTAGATGAAAAATGTACCTTTTGCGGCGCTTGTGTGGACGTGTGCCCGGTCAATGCGATCACCTTAGAGAAGGAAGAGAAGGCGGTCACCATTGATACCTCGGCCTATAAGGATGTTTGGGTTTTTATTGAACATGAATTTGGAAAGGTTTCGGGCGTCTCTTTCGAGCTTCTTGGAGAGGGAAGAAAATTGGCTGATGCCTTAGGATGTAAACTCTGTGGGATGCTCTTTGCAGATCCAGAAGTCGCAGATCCCTTCGCCAAGGAGGCTATTGCCTACGGAGCCGAAAAGGTTTATCTGGTTGAGAGTCCCTTGTTTAAGATCTACCGGACCGATCCCTACGCTAAGGCAGCGGTCGATCTTATCCGGAAATACAAACCTGAAATCGTTCTCTTTGGAGCTACGACTCAGGGAAGAGACTTTGCAGGAACGGTGGCGACGACCCTGGAGGTTGGATTGACTGCAGATTGCACGGGCCTGGATATCGATCCTGAAACAAAGTATCTCCGGCAGACCCGGCCCGCTTTTGGGGGGAATATCATGGCCACCATCCTCGACTACCCCAATTATCGACCCCAGATGGCTACGGTGAGACCGAAGGTTTTTCCCATGCCAGAGAGGGACGATTCAAGAAAAGGGGAGATCATTCGGGAACCGCTTCAGATGACGGAAGAACAGGTTCGAACAAAGGTGTTAGAATTCATCAAGGGGGCCGAGACGGTCAATCTCGCAGATGCAGAGATCATCGTTTCGGGAGGAAGAGGGGTTGGAGGCCCTGAAGGGTTTAAGCCTATCCGAGAACTTGCCGAGGTATTAGGGGCAGCTGTGGGGGCCTCTCGTGCGGCTGTGGACTCTGGATGGATTTCCTATGAACATCAGGTGGGCCAGACAGGAAGAACCGTCCGGCCTAAGATCTATATTGCTTGCGGGATTTCAGGTTCCATTCAGCATCAGGCCGGAATGAAGACCTCTGAGGTGATTGTAGCCATCAATAAAGACCCAGAAGCCCCCATCTTCAAAATTGCCACCTATGGAATCGTTGGAGATCTTTTCACTGTGGTTCCGATGCTAAAAGAAGAGTTTAAAAAACGCTTGGGGAGATAATCTCATCTTCATGCCTTAAATGGGTGCCAGTTTGGAAAAACTGGCACCCCACATCCCTCCCATTTCACTTTTTTATACCCCCTTCGGGCTCATCCTCCACTTCTGAGTGAGGCATTACAATACAGCTGAAATTTTTCTTGACAATGACTGAATTTTTGTTAAACTTTTTGGGTCTAAAGAAATAAGGAAGTAAATTTAAATAGAAAGGAGGTGAAGAAGGGATGAAGAAAGGTTTCATTTGCATGGGGATTTTGGCAGGTTTTCTGCTATCCCTCTTGGTTGCTACAGGCCTTTTTGCCAAGGATGTGGTGGAATATAATCCTCCGTATGGGAAGGTTACCTTTAACCATAAGAAACATGCGGAGACCTTAAAAATTGATTGTCTAAAATGCCACCATACTTGGAAGAAAGGCGAAACGAGTGGCAAACTTTGTAAGGATTGCCATAAAGCCAAAGCCGAAGGGAAAACCTTAAGCGCAAAAGATGCCTATCATAAGGATTGTAAAGGATGCCATGAAGAGGCCAAAAAGGCCAATAAACCTGCCGGCCCAACTGCATGCACCCAATGCCATGTAAAGGCAAAAAAGTAAAATAAAAACTGGCCTCTAATTTATTCCAAAAGGTAGTCTCTTTTTAAAGACTACCTTTTTTTTATCCTGAAGACGGGAGGCTCAATCTGGGCTTTAGGGAAAGGGAGGCAAGATACTTCTAATCAAAAAGAAAAGGGGATTTAAGATTGACAATAAATTACGATATATGTTAAGTTTTTCAATAATTTACCTACCCTTACCCATCTTAACGAATGGAAGAGTGGGAAGATATTCCTAATTTAATTAAAGGTTATTGATGGGAAAAAACAATTCAAAAGCTACTGGAAAAAAAGACGAGGGAATTCTCAGTCTTTTTTACGATTTTTTCCGGTCCATTAAACTTACCATCTTTCTTCTCATCTTTCTTGCCATTCTTTCTATAATCGGCACGATCATTCCTCAGAATGCTTCGAGGATGGAATATATACAGCGTTATGGGTCTAACCTATACAATTTATTTAATTTTTTTGATCTCTTCGATATGTATCACTCCTGGTGGTTCAGTGGCATTCTTCTACTGCTCTCCATCAACTTGATTTCGTGCTCCATTCATCGTTTGCCTTCTCTCTGGAATCAAATTTTTAGAGAGAGGGAGATCGTATTAAAAGACTCTTTAATTCAAACCCTCCCTTTTATTGCAAAGATTCGTTCAGAAAAAAAGGCGGAGGAGATCCTTACCCACCTTCGAAAATGGTTTAGGAAACCCAAACAGTTGGATTCCCCTTCTTTTATCACCTTTTATGGTGAAAAGGGTCGGTTCTCGAGATTAGGTGTCTATATTACCCATTTAAGTGTTCTCATCATCCTGATCGGGAGTTTAATAGGCTCGATCTTTGGCTTCAGAGGTTTTGTCAATATCTTTGAAGGTGAAACGGTCAATCAAATTTATTTAAGGGAAGGAGACCGGGATATCCCTAAACCGATTCATTTTTCAGTTCGATGTGACGAATTCAATATTCTTTATTATGACCTTCCTCAACCAGAAAAGCACGTTAAAGATTACTTGAGTGTTCTAACCATCATTGAAAATGAAAGGGAGATTTTGAAAAAGACCATCAAGGTCAATCACCCTCTTCATTACAAAGGATTATCTTTCTATCAATCGAGCTATGGCTCTGCTCACCAGATCACCTTAGGGTTTCAAAAGAAGGGGGATAAGGAAAAGAGGGTCTTGAAGGGATGGGAAGGGGAGAATATTCCACTTCCCCAATCCAATGCCTTTATAAGGGTATTAAGGTATGTACCGGAGATTCATCATTTTGGAGAAGGAATTCAAATCGCCCTTTTTAAGATGGGGCAAGAACCTAAGGTCTTCTGGGTATTGAAAGGGGGGACGAAAGGCGGTCCAAAAGAAGTGGACGGGGAGCTTCTCTTTACCTTGGAGAACGTGACGACCAAGGAGTATACAGGACTTCAGGTCACTAAAGACCCGGGTGTCTGGATTGTGTGGGTGGGATGTGGACTCATGATCTTTGGTCTCATCCTCTCCTTCTTTTTTTCCCATCAAAGGGTGTGGATCAGAATTCCAAAGAAGTCGGGAGAAGAAATTCTTCTTGCCGGAACGGCAAATAAAAATAGAATAGGCTTTGAGAAGAAGTTCGATCAATTGACAAAAAGTTTAATGACCTAAAGGGGTCAAACTGAAACATTGGGACTTCATCCAAATGAAAGAGGTCCGGTCGATTGTCCTTACCGGTTACGGGATTAATTGTGAGGTGGAGATGGCCCATGCCTGTCGATTAGCAGGCTCCGAAGTCGTGGAGATTGTCCATATCAATGAGTTGATTTATGGAGACAAGAGGTTAGATGATTATCATTTTCTAAATCTTCCAGGAGGGTTTTTAGATGGGGATGATTTAGGGGCGGCCAAGGCGGGGGCAAATCGGATCCGATACGCTAAGGTGCTAAAAGACACAGAGAAACTTTATGATCAATTTCTTCGATTCATCCGCTCGGGAAAACTCATCCTTGGAGTTTGTAATGGATTTCAATTAATGGTTAAATTAGGGCTCATTCCAAATTTGGAAGGAGGTGATGGGAAACAGGAGGTCACCCTTACCTTTAACGACTCTGGGAGATTCGAAGATCGATGGGTCTATTTAAAGGTGAATCCAGAGGCTCCTTCCGTTTTTACTAAAGGGTTACGAGGTGTCTATCTTCCTGTTCGTCATGGGGAAGGGAAATTTATTCCCAAAGATGGAGAAACCCTCGAAGAAATAAAAAGAAGAAATTTAATCGTCCTCCAGTATTCCGATGAAACCTATGAGAAGCCTGTAATGGATTATCCTTTAAACCCTAATGGATCGATCGAGGCCATTGCAGGCCTTTGCGACGAGAGTGGACGCTTAATGGGGCTTATGCCCCATCCAGAAGCCTATCTCCATCGAACAAATCATCCTCGATGGACCCGCGAGGCACTGCCAGAAGAGGGGATGGGGGTAGCCTTTTTTAGGAATGCAGTTCAATATATTCGGCAGAATCTACTTTGAGTGCTCGATCACCTTTCTATCCGCCCCCTTTCGGGATAAGGAGCAAGAAGGTGGAGAAGAAGACAGAAGGGAGGAGTTATGAATAAAGCAGATCTCATTACAAAGGTTTCGGAAAGAACCAATGTCCCTCAGAAGGTAGCAAAGGTTATCGTAGACACCCTCTTTAATAAAATGAAGGAGAGTTTGCAGAAGGGGGAGCGAATTGAGATCAGAGGATTTGGAAGTTTTGTAGTGAGAAATTATGGGGGGTATAAGGGTAGAAATCCAAAAACCGGAGAGGTGGTTGACGTTCCTCCCAAAAAACTCCCCTTCTTTAAAGTGGGCAAAGAGCTTAAGGAGTTAGTCAACACCGTAAAGGCCCAGGAGGGTTAGAGGGTTTTCCAGTATTTTTTCTGGATCTCTTTAATCTGCCGCAGAAGTGGTTCGATTCGGGGATAATCCTTTTTCTCCATCTCCAAGAGCTCCTCCTTATTGATCGGGGAGACTTGAGCGAGCTCTTTTAATACTGCCTTTACCGATCTTCTTTGACCATTTACATCGTATCCCCCCTCCAGGGTGATGATTAATCTTCCCTGGGCAGCAGTTTCAGCGATCTCCATCAGAATCTGGGTCATCCGGGCGAACCCTCTCTCTGTGACTTTCATCCCTCCCAGAGGATCATCGAAGTGAATATCGAAACCTGCCGAAATTAGGATGAGCTGGGGTTGATACTCTAAGGCTATAGGTCTAAGAATCTTTTCGAAAATATTTCCATAATCTGAATCCCCCGCTCCCGTAGAAAGAGGAACGTTAACCGTAAATCCAGTTCCTTCTCCCTTCCCTACTTCTGTCGCAGATCCAGTCCCAGGATAAAAGAAACCATACCGATGAGTCGAGAAGTATAAGACTCTCGGATCTTCATAGAAGGAATGCTGGGTCCCATTCCCATGGTGGACGTCCCAATCCACGATCAAAATCCTTTCAAGGGAGAAATGCTTTATGGCGTAATAGGCTCCGATGGCGACATTATTGAAGAGGCAAAATCCCATCGCTCGATCTCTTTCAGCGTGATGACCAGGTGGTCTTATCAAAGCAAATCCATTTTTCAGTCTCCCTTCCATGACGGCCTTGATCAATTCCAGTAACCCCCCCACTGCAAGGAGGGCTGTCTCGTAGGATTTGGCACAAGTCGAGGTATCCATATCAAGTCGATAGTAAGGTTTTCCAGCTGTGCTGGCTATGAGATCAATATATTGGGGTGTATGGTTCATCTCCAGCTCCTCACGATTAGCCAATCGTGGCTTCACTTCCTGAAGCATACCCTTCATCCCTGGATCTTCAAGCATCTGATAAATCACTTTCAGCCGCTCTGGGCTTTCTGGGTGCCCTGGGTCCATTATATGATCCAGATATCGCTTGTCTCTCACTATCCCGGTTCGATTCATTGGAGAGCTCCTTTCTCTATAAATTAAATTTACTATAGGATAACTCCAAATCTTATATTTGACAACCAAAAATATTTGATATATATATTACGAGACTTTGTGAAAATTTTATCAGAAAGGAGGAGCAAAATTGTACAAGATTATTTTTAAAAGAGAAATGGCTGAAAAAACGGTCTGCCATTTCAGAATCGAAGCTCCGAGGATTGCTCGGAAAGCAAAGCCGGGCCAGTTTATTGTTCTTAGGGCAAACGAAACAGGTGAGAGAATCCCTCTGACCATGGCAGGAACAGACCCAGAGGCAGGGACGATCGATATCATCTTTCAAGTCGTTGGGAAAACCACCGCTCTTCTAAGAACATTTAATGTAGGAGACTCTATTCTGGATATCATCGGGCCCTTAGGTCGCCCCACCCATATTGAAAATCTTGGAACCGTGATCTGCGTAGGGGGTGGCACCGGGGTAGCCGTCATGTATCCCATCACGAAAGCCTACAAAGAGGCCGGAAACTATGTGATTGCCATTATCGGGGCTCGAACCAAAGATCTCCTGATCTTGGAAGAAGAGATGCGACAGGCCAGTCACGATCTTAGAGTGACGACGGATGATGGGAGTTACGGACATCATGGTTTTGTGACCGATGTCCTGAAACAGATTCTGGATGAGCGAAAGGATGTAAAACTGGTCGTCGGGATTGGTCCTGTCCCGATGATGAAATTTTTAAGTAAGATGACAAAGGAGTATGGGGTAAAGACCATGGTCAGTCTCAATCCCATCATGGTGGATGCCACAGGGATGTGTGGGGCCTGTCGAGTCACCGTTGGAGGAAAGACGAAATTATGTTGTGTGGATGGACCCGAGTTTGATGGCCACGAAGTCGATTATGATGAATTGGTCAAACGCCAAAGGGCCTATCTCACCGATGAAAAAATATCGATGGATAGGTTTATGGCGTCTTTGAGATAAAGGGGGAGGGAGATGGCTGAAAAGGAGAAAAAAGAAAAGATTCCAAGGCAGAAGATGCCCGAGCAAGACCCTAAGGTCAGGGCAAAAAATTTTAACGAAGTTCCTTATGGGTACCCACCTGAGATTGCTCAATTAGAGGCAAGTCGATGCCTTCAATGTAAAAAACCTAAATGCGTTGAAGGTTGTCCGGTTGAAATCAATATCCCGGGATTCATCAAATTGATCTATGAGGGAGACTTTGTCGGAGCGGCGCGAAAATTGAAGGAAAGAAATAGTCTTCCTGCCATCTGCGGAAGGGTCTGTCCTCAAGAGGATCAATGCGAAAAGTTGTGTGTCCTTGGAAAGAAGGACCAACCGGTGGCCATTGGAAGATTGGAACGGTTTGCTGCCGATTGGGAGAGGACTAAAGGGGAGGTCGTTCTACCAGAGAAGGCCCCTGCTACGGGGAAGAAAGTGGCTGTGGTGGGATCAGGACCTGCAGGGTTGACCGTGGCTGGAGACCTTATCCTTAAAGGACATGAGGTGACGATCTTTGAGGCCCTCCATAAGCCTGGAGGGGTTTTAGTATATGGAATCCCTGAGTTTCGACTTCCTAAGGCAATTGTTGAAGCAGAGGTCGATTACCTGAAAAGATTGGGAGTAAAGGTTGAATGCAACTGTGTGATTGGAAGAATTGCTACGGTTGACGAACTCCTTCAAGAATATGATGCGGTCTTTTTGGGTTTGGGTGCCGGTCTTCCTCAATTCTTGGGAATCCCTGGAGAAAACTATTGTGGAATCTATTCGGCCAATGAATACTTAACCCGATCCAACTTGATGAAGGCCTATCTCTTTCCGGAGTACGATACTCCTATTGCGCGGGGTAAGAATGTGGCAGTCTTTGGTGCAGGAAATGTGGCCATGGATGCGGCCCGAACTGCACTCCGGTTAGGAGCTGATGTCGTTCGAATTATCTATCGGAGATCCAGAGAGGAGATGCCAGCCCGAATCGAAGAGATCCATCATGCAGAAGAAGAAGGGGTCCAATTCTATCTCTTGACGGCCCCTACACGCTTCTTTGGTGACGACAATGGTTGGGTCACTGGATTTGAATGTATTAAGATGGAATTGGGAGAGCCAGATGAATCGGGTAGACGAAGGCCCATTCCGATTAAGGGATCGGAGTTTCGATTGGATTGCGATTTAGCTGTCGTGGCGATTGGAACAGGGGCTAATCCCCTCCTCACCACCACTACCCCAGGCCTGGAACTCAACAAGAGAGGATATATTGTCGCTGATCCAGAAACGGGTAAGACCAGCAAAGAAGGGGTATGGGCTGGTGGAGATATCGTGACGGGTTCTGCCACAGTGATTTTAGCCATGGGAGCTGGAAGAAAGGCTGCCAATTCGATTCATGAATATTTGATGAATAAATAGGGTTGAAGCCACCCATTGGAGGAGGGCAGGATCGGTAGGTTCTGCCCTCTTTTTTTGGGTTATAGGGTTTTTGTTCGAAGTTCTCCCCTTATTGCCTGGAGTATTTTCCAGACCTTCTCAACCTGACCTCGGGTCTCCTCAAGACTGCCTGAATTGTCAATAATAAAATCGGCATAAAGCCTCTTTTCTTCGATGGGCATTTGGGAATCGATGATTCGAAGTGCCCTCTCGCGGGAGATTCGATCTCGAACCATAAGTCGCTGAAGTTGAATTTCTTTTGGGGCATAAATCAATAAGGTTTTATGAAAGAGAGCCTCCCAGTGAACCTCAAAGAGAAGAGGGACGATGACTGCAATGATGGCCTCTGGGGCTTTTAGAAGATGGTGTTGGATCTCTCTCAAAATTTCTTCTCGAATTCTTGGATGAGTATATTCCTCCAACCTTTTTCTTTTTTCAGGATCAGAAAAGACCATCTCTGAGAGAAGTCTTCGATTCAAGGACCTATCTTCAAGGAGAATCCCTTCTCCAAAATAGGCGACAATCTCCTTCCAGGCAGGTTTTTCCGGTTCCACCACTCTTCGGCTCACAAGATCAGAATCGATGATGAAAGCACCCAGTTCTCTGAACATTTCTGCCACCACACTCTTCCCCGTCGCAATTCCACCGGTAATGCCTAACAAAAGAGATTTCTTTTTCTTCAACACCATTTAATAACGAAACACTCCTTTAAATGACGAGGCTTCGGATTATCCTCATATTCCTTAAGTCTTCTTCTGTATCTTTTCTGGGGGTCTCCATGATCCCCGGGAGGTGCTTTAAGAGGGGATGATTGACCATCAGCCTGAAGCCTTCAAGACCAATATATCCCTCACCAATATGCCAGTGACGGTCTTTTCTTGATCCCAATGGAGTCTTGGAGTCGTTCAGATGGAGAAGATGGAGCCGATCGAGACCGATGAGTCGATCAAAGCTTTCCAATGTCTTATTGATTCCTTCATAATTAGAAAGATCATAACCCGCCTCGAAGGCATGGGCAGTATCAAGGCAAATACCCACTCTATCTTTTTCATTAACCCGATCGATAATGCCTTTGATCTGTGAAAATTGATAACCGATCTCTGTTCCTTGCCCTGCTGTATTTTCAAGAAGGAGAATTACCGAGTTACTTACCTTTTCGAATACTTTATTAATCCCTTGAGAAACCGCTTCTATCGCCTCCTCCTCGGAGGATTCTAATCGGTGACCAATATGAATGATCAGGTATTGAGCTCCTAACTGCTCAGCCCTTTGAAGATCCGCGACGATTGATTTAATGGAGCGATGATAAAATTTTGATTTAAAGGAACCAATGTTTGGAAGATATGGTAGATGGAGAAAGACAGGAAAGAATTCCTTTTCTTTTACTCCCTGACGAAAGACTTCTACATCCTCTTCATCTATTGGATGATATGACCATCCCCTCGGATTTCTTGAAAATAATTGAATTGTTTCACACCCTCGCACCTCTGCCTGC
>Ga0123519_10012624_pt1 | contig 12251 bp, 12 predicted proteins | sample YelNatPaOPRAMG02_FD_87396 | JGI IMG/M metagenome (GOLD analysis project Ga0123519, IMG submission 87396) | Hot spring microbial communities from Yellowstone National Park - Yellowstone National Park OP-RAMG-02 (version 2) | ecosystem: Environmental > Aquatic > Thermal springs > Hot (42-90C) ... | reverse complement strand
CTTTAAAGCCAGACGAAGCCGTAGAAGCGCGACTAATAGAGAATCTCCAACGCGAGAATTTAGACCCATTAGACGAGGCTGAGGCTTACCAAGCGCTTCAGGATTTGGGCTACTCCCTAACAGCCATAGGCAAAAGGCTTGGGAAAAGCAGACCCTACGTTTCGCAGAGGGTGAAACTGCTTAGGCTCCATCCAAAGCTTAGGGAGGCTGTTAGGAGTGGAAAACTCACACCGGACCATGCGCATGCGTTGATGAGGCTTAAGGACACGGAAAAGCAGCTTACCCTAGCCCAAGAAGTGCAAGCTAAAGGTCTAAGCGTTCATGAAACAAGGCAACGCGTGAGGGAAATGCTTGGTAAAAAGCTCAAATGGCAGCTTGTACCAGTAAGATTGGACTTGGAAACCTTTGAAGCCTTGAAAAGGATAGCTCCAGAAGGAGACGTGAAAAGGCTCATAAGAGAAACCATCGAAAAGCTAATCAAAACCTAGAATGACATGAAAAGGTAAAATAAAAAGAAATCAAAAAATAAAATCAAGTTAGTTAGCTTCGTAGTACTTTTTCACCATTAACAAAAACTATTTGCACCTTTGACTTCACTTTTAAAGGATCATCTGAAAATACAATAATGTCAGCGTCTTTTCCAGGATCTAAGCTTCCAACTCTGTCGCCTATGCCTATAGCTTCAGCTGGGTTTATTGTTATCGCCTTTAAAGCTTCTTTGCGATCCATTCCGTTCATAACGGCAACAATTGCGGATATCCTCAAGTATTTCTGCCTCTCCAAACCATGGATTAATCCTATAGAACCCAATCAACTATCAGGATACTTCTCAATAGCATTGTAAGTAGTCTTGTTTGCTTCTTGATAATCTGTCCTGGAGGAGAAGCTATTATTACTTTCATATCTATTCTATTGGATTTATCTTCTTAATCTCATTAGCTTCCCTTACGGATTCCATTCAGAAATTCATACACTTCTCTCGAACGTAATCGCACGTAGCAAGACATGCCCCAACGATCAAACTAACGTTCGTTTTTATCGGAATGAACTCGTAGTCACATTCTTTGTCTATCTTCTTCTTCCATGATATTATTTTTTGCTCCGCTTCGTCTTTTAGCACCTCTAATCTGGGATTATTCTCATCGTTTAGAAGTTGGTATAACATACCGAATTCATATATGAGTGACACAATAGTTTCCAAATACATGTATTTTTCGCATATTTTTGCAGGTTTTTTTAGATAAGGATCTTTTTTTGCTTGCTCTTTTCCTAAGGAGATTTCTTTTGGTGTGTTCTCTAAGTAAGATTTTATGCGTTGATTGAACTTTGATTTGCCTCTGATGTATTTCTTAGCTTTTTTATATGTTTCATTAATTGATTTGTATACCTCTTCTCTTATGTCAAATATGTGAATCGATACGTCCTTTAGTGTTACATCAGATTCTTCATCAGAGTAATATTTAGGGTCGTTATCATGGTAATTGCCCCTACAAACTTCGGGCGTATGCAAAAAAACTTTCGGGTTAATTGTCCTAGCATAATCGAAAACGGTACCCCCTCCACTTATCAATTTTGCAGGATCGTCAACTTCAGGGATGTATACACCTATAGGTGGGCAAGTGTTCCCTGCCTTAAGGAATTTTTCACGGTTCTCAAGCCAGTCATACACCATCTTGGTATTTGGATGAATGTAGACGCCTTTATCCAAGTATACATAATAGTGAGAAACCGAAGAACCTCCAACCGTGTGTAACGGATAGTTATGATATTTCGCTAATTCATGGTAGGCTCCGTACAAGGATGGACATATGTCAGAAACATTAAAAAGTGCTCCACCGCCGCCTCCAATGTCTTGAAGAGGAAAAATAACATCGAATTTTATTTCTTGTTGTATTCTCATAAGTATCTTTGTTTCCGGTCTTGGCTTACTCCATTTCAAAGTTTTATACTGGATTGGGTATATCCAGTCGATATCTTCGTCGCTTGGCCACCTCCACCAATTCTTAGCGAAGGTCACGAGATCCTTTTCTTTAAACCATCCCTCATTCATTCTAGCTCCCTCTGGGTCAATGCACTTCACTAAATACCATGTAAAACCTAAATCTCTTCGTAGTTCATCGTCTTGGGCCAATTTTCTAGAGAAGTACTCGATCATCATACTTCCTACAGGCTCATTTGGATGCACAAAGCCGTAAATAAGTGCATTTAACTTTCCCTCTCCAATTTTTAGAGCCTTAATAGTCTCTCCATTTCTTGCTGTGCCTATATCAAAGTATTTCACTTTGTCAGGATACTCGTCAGCCAGTCTTTCTGAACTTTCATTTAGTTCATCCACAGTAAAATAGTATTCGTAATCTGGGACATCCTTTATAACATCATAATACCTAAGAGACATTTCCGATGACCCCATTTGTTTTAACAAGAAGATACTATTATTTATTTTTTTCTCTAGTAACTAGTAATGCTCAATTACTAGAAATAAGGTGACATGCAACTTTATACCCTTTTTCAACCTCTGAAAGGGGCGGCTCTCTCTGTTTACATACATTTAACACATAAGGACATCTAGGATGAAATCTGCATCCTTCAGGCAGGTTGATTGGGCTAGGAACCTCTGTCATAGTTACTCTTCTCCTCCTCTTTAGGCCCGGACGAGGGATAGCTGATAAAAGTAGCTTGGTGTAAGGGTGTTTAGGATTAGATATTACTTTTTCCGTTGGGCCGATCTCTAAAATCTTTCCTAAGTACATAATCGCTATCTTGTGACTCATATATCTCGCAACAGCTAAGTCATGCGTTATAAAAAGATAAGCAATTCCAAGTTCCTTATTTAATTTTTTCATCAGATTCAATATTCCAGCCCTTACGGATATGTCTAGCATTGAGACCGGTTCATCTGCAACTATAAATTCTGGACGAATAATCATCGCCCTAGCTATAGCAACCCTCTGTCTCTCTCCCCCACTAAGCTCATGAGGGTACCTATTGAAAAATTTCTCCGGTGGGGTTAAACCGGCATAAGCAAGCATCTTATAAGCCATTTCTATCCATTCATCTTTTGAACCGATCTTATGGGCTTTTAGAGGCTCGGTGACCGCATTTAAAATAGTAAACCTTGGATTAAGTGACTCATATGGATCCTGAAAGATCATCTGAATTCTCTTTCTGAAATATTTTAACTGTTTACCCTTCAATGATGATATATCGATGCCATTAAATAGGATTTTACCGTCTGTAGGTTCATCTAGAAGTACTAAAAGTCTTCCGGTCGTAGTTTTACCACATCCACTTTCTCCAGCTAACGCCATAATTTCGCCTCGTTTGATATCAAAACTGATTCCATCAACTGCGCGTAGAAAACTTTTTTTCCTTAAAATTATTGAGCTAAGAAAACTACTTTTCACTGGAAACCATTTTTTGAGATCATAAACCTCCAGAATCTTTTCATCGGTCACAAAGTTCCCCTCCACTCGAATCTTTCTAGGTTAGCGAAATGGCATTTAGAGTAGTGTTCATTCTTTACTTTAACAAAAGGAGGATCTTTCTCGCAGATATTTTTTTTAAAAATACATCTAGGAGCGAAGCGGCATCCCTTTAATGGGTTTATGAGATCGGGTGGGCTTCCAGGGATGGACATTAAGTCTTTTAATTCGGCATGAATCGTTGGAAACGACTCGAATAGACCCGATGTGTAAGGATGATGTGGATCATTGAAAATTGAATTAGAGTCACCGTATTCAACTATTTGTCCTCCATACATAACTGCTATCTTGTCGCATGTCTCGAGTATTACTGAAATATCATGGGATATTAATATAAGAGATAATTTGAGTCTTTCCTGTAAATCTTTTATTGATTGAAGAATCTGATCTTGAACCACTACATCTAACGCAGTAGTAGGCTCGTCGGCGATTATTAGATCTGGATTACATAGTAAACTCATTGCGATCATGACTCGTTGCCTCATACCACCACTCAGTTCGTGTGGATATTTTTGCATAACAGAAGAATCTAGATTTACAAGTTCAAAGATCTCTTGAACTCTTGCCTTAGCTTCTTCTCTCGAAACTTTTTCATGATATTGGAATGCATCGGCGAGTTGATCACCGACTCTAAAAACAGGATTTAATGCGTTCATAGCACTCTGAAAAATCATTGCCATTTTTTTAAGACGAAACGACCTTAATTCATCTAATGGTATTTTCATTAAGTCGGTACCGTTAAAAAAAATTCTTCCTCCAATTACTTTGGCATTTCTTGGCAACAAACGCATAATAGCAAGTGCAACTGATGACTTACCACATCCTGACTCTCCGACTATTCCAAAAGAACAGCCTTTATCTAAGGAAAATGAAATTCCATCAACAGCTTTAACCCATCCTTCTCTTATTTTGTAATACATCTTAAGGTCTTCTACTTTCAAAAGAAAAGTCAAAGCCCTCACCTTCTTAAACTAGGGTTAAATACGACACTAATTCCGTTACCAATCATATTTAACGCGAACACCATAATTAACATAGCAACTCCAGGGAAGAAAATTGCCCACCAAGCAATAACAAGGTAGGCTCGAGCAGCCTGTATCATATTTCCCCAACTCACTATGTGAGGGTCTTCTAGGCCAAGGAAAGCTAAGCCACCCTCTATTAAGATTGCATTTGCCATTTGAAGCGTTGAATTAGCTATAACAGGGTACGCGCCATTAGGGATAATGTGAGAGAAAAGAATGCGAAACGTATTAACTCCGGCTACTTTTGCTGCATCAATATATGGCCTTTCTTTCAGTGATAGAACTTGTGCCCTCATGATCCTTGCATTTGAAGGCCAACTAGTCAAACCAATAATTAATATTACAAAAGAAATATTGCTACCGAATAAAGCAACTATAAGCACCATCAAGAAAAATGTAGGAATTATCAAGAAAAAATCAATGAGTCTTGTCAACAAATCATCTAATAATCCACCGTAATATCCTGCTATTGAACCTAAAAATATTCCTATTAACGCGGACAAACCAGCAGAACCAACTGCAACAATTATAGCAATTCTTGTTCCCCAGATTGCTCTGCTAAGAATATCCCTACCATATTGGTCGGTTCCAAATGGATGTCTAAAATTGGGAGGTGACAAAAGATCCTCACTCATATAATAGGGGTCATAAGGGGAAATAAATGGTGCCACTATCGCAATAAAAAGAATAAACAAGATCACTCCTAGGCAAAGTGTTGGCATCTGCTGTCGTTTAAATTCGCCCCAGAAGGTAAGGAGACCCTTTAAACTAGATTTTTTTAGGCTTATCAACGTTTTTCACCTAATTTGATTCTTGGGTCTAAAAATGAATAAATGACGTCCACGCCTATATTGGCAACTGCTACTGATATCGCCATTATGGTATATGTACCCAAAAGTAGTGGATAGTCGCGGGCCAACATCGCCTCGTATATGAGTCTTCCCATACCTGGCCACGAAAAAATTATTTCAGTAAAAAGAGCCCCGCCTACCATAAGACCTAAGTGTAGTGCAATCATCGTTACTATAGGAAGCATAGCGTTCCTCAGAGCATGTTTAAAGAAAATTATCCTATCTTTGTAACCTATTGAACGGGCAGTTGTAATAAATGGCTCATTCATGATCTCCATAATACTTGCCCTTGCGATTTGAACATATTCTCCAAACCATACAAGGACTAGGGTAGCCACAGGGAGAACTAAATGCCATATTCTATCTAGAACATACGTCCAGAATGATCCCTCCAAACCTGCTGTTGCCATACCAGATATGGGAAACCACTTAAGATATACGCCGAATATTAAGACCAAAAGCAATCCAAGCCAATACGTAGGCATAGAATAAAAAATGAAGCTTATATTGGATATCAACGATTCAGTAATAGAGGGATATCTCATTCCAGCATAAGCCCCCAGAAATGTTCCTATGAGAATTATAAAAAAGAGACTGATCCCTACCAGAGTAAGTGTAGCAGGGATTCTTGAAGCAATTACAGAAATTACTGGACGACCAAAAGTGTATGAGTACCCTAGGTTCCCATGAAAAAATTGGTCCAAGTAGATGGTGAACTGCGTGAACAAAGGTTTATCAAGGCCAAATTCGCGTCTGATAGTTTCAATGTACTGCTGACTAGCTTCTCTACCTGCAAGATAATTAGCAACATCTCCTGGGGCCATATGAATTAGAAAGAAATTTATAGACACAACCAAAAGCACAACGAATATTAGGCCCAAAATTCTTTTAAAAATAAATTTTGTAAAACTCATTTATAAACTTCCCCCAAAAAAAAAGGTTAAGTTAAGTACGTCTTGTGCGTTTCCACGCTACCCAGCTTCCTACAGCAGCCACAGCTATGACTATAACTATTGCAATAATGAACCCCGGTTCGGTAAACCATGGAGACGGCGTAGGCGCAGGAGACGGCGTAGGCGCAGCATACCAAACCCTTGCGAAACCGAACCAAGTGTAAGACCTGCCCATTCCACCATCGGGTGGTAGTTCACTAGGTATTCCATGCCAACCTTCTCTGATAAAGGTGAAGTACATTTCATTAACTATGGGAATCCAAGCTATATCCTTTACAAGAATTTCCTGTATTTTATTCCAAATCTCTTGTCGTTGTTCTTCATCTGTTGTCACGAAAGATTGTTCAATAAGCTCATCCACTTCTTGATTATAGTATCCCATATAATTGCTCCAGCCTTTTGAATGGAAGAACCGATAGAAAATGCTTGGATCTGGACAATAGTTGACCCAGTAACATGTTATGTCAAAGTCTCCGGCGTTTCGCTTCGAAACCCATGTGGCTGAGTCGTACATGGCCCATGTAACGTCAATTTTTAGCCTTCTAAGCTGTTCTGTTATCATCTCCGCCAGCACCTTATCATCTGGATATGGCCCATTCGTTATAGTCGTATGGAACCTGTACCCATCTGGACCAATAGGATAACCAGCTTTATCCAATAATTCTTCTGCTTTTGTTAAGTTGTAATCTGGAAACGTAGCGTTTGGATTTATATATTGCTTAAAGAACGGGATTATTGCCCAATAAGTCTCTGGATAGTATCCATAGAACCCTTTTATCCTAACTTCTGTACGGTTTATGCCGTATGCGATAGCCTCACGTACTAGTGGATTGTCAAATGGTTTTCTTCTAAAGTTCAGGAGTATTGAGAGATCGTAAACCCAGCCTGAAAGTGTGACACGTATACCCTCTGTGCGGTTCAGATCGGCAATTTCCGCCCATTGTGGAACATATGAGTTGTCGACATAATCATATTTACCCGCCTTAAATGCGTTTAACCCCGCCACTGGATCTGGAACTTGTTCAATTATCAGTTTATCTATATACGGACGCCCGCGGAACCAGTTATCGTTTGCAACAAAAACAGTGTATTCGCCTGGAACGAACTCTTCAACCTTAAATGGTCCACTACCGATGGGATGGAGATTGTATGGATTTGTTTTCCAGTCAGTTCCTTCGTATAGATGCTTTGGTAAGATGCTTAACATCCACATACCAGCCATTGCCAACGCACCCATAAACGATGTGTCTGTCTTTTTTAAAGTAATTACTACTGTATATTCATCTGGCGTTGCAATGCTTTCTATTCTATTCAATACATAAGAGTTCGCTGGATAATCCTTCTCCATGATTGTTTCGAATGTGTATTTTACATCAGCTGATGTTACTGGTACTCCATCATGCCATGTTGCGTTTTCATAAAGGTGAAAAGTATATACTTTGAAGTCTGGAGATATTTCCCAGCTCTTAGCAAGGTCACCATAGTAACCTATCCCGTACATTACACCGTAGTCAAAGCAAATTAACCTACTGTAAACTTGGGCAGACTCCATACTACTTGTTGCACTCCAGTCTGGATTTATCTGTTCGCATGGCTCAATATCTGCTGTTCTAAAAGTTCCTCCATATTGACCAGGTGTATAATAACGGCCATTTTCCCAAGTGTTCGGAGGTGGATACTCTGTCGCACTAACTGCACATGTTGATACGCTCGAGGTCAACAATATTATAGCAACTATTAGTGTTATAAGAGGCACCTTTAGTTTTAGTTTAGCTTTTCTCATTCCTTATCCTCCGCGCAAATTTCGTTTTTTTATATAAACAAAAAGATTTATAAATCTTGTGTTTATATAAAAAAATAGCCGCTATAAAAAGAGGAGTAAGCATGTCAGGTTTCGGATCCTACGGATTAAAAGATTTCCCAAAAAACGAGTATAAGTCTAGGTGGGAAAAAGCTAAAAAGTTGATGGAGGAAAAACACATTGATGCATTGTTATTGACTCAGGATGAAAACGTAAATTATTTTTCAGGGTTTCGTTATACTTGGTATATTGAGGTATCCTACAGAAACTTTCTCATCCTACCCCTAGATGGAGAGCCAACTCTTGTAACACCGGTATCAATGAGAGGAAACGTTGAGGCTATGACATGGATGGAGAATGTAACTTACTTTGGAAAAGACCTTGGTGGAGATCCTGCGGAGATTGTAGCGGAGGTATTGAAAAAACAGGGTTTATCTAATAAAGTTATTGGGACCGAAATAGATCATAGCATGCGAATATGGGTTTCACAACGAGACTTTGAAGCAATTAGAAGAGGATTGCCAAAAGCAGAATTTGTAGACGCATCGAAGTTGATATGGAAGTTAAGGACTATAAAGTCTCCATTGGAAATAGAATATACCAAAAGGTCCGTCGAGATATCCTGTAAAGCCTTCGAGAAAGGCTTCGAGTCGTTAAAGGAGGGAATGAGTGAATGCGAATTTGCTAAGATAATTTTCAAGGCGATGCTCGACGAAGGTGCTGACTTAGGTCCAATAAAGGCTGGTCTTAATTGTCGTGCTGGGTCGGAGAGATATACTCAATATAACGCACGTCCATCAAATCGTAGATTTAAAAAAGGAGACATAGTAATTTGTGATGGGGGAACGACGTATATGGGGTACTATTCTGATATCACGCGACTTGCATGCATCGGTAAGCCATCTAAAAAACAGAGAGAAATGTTCGATATCGCCCGAGAAGCGGAGGAGGTAGCAGTGAAGGCTATAAGACCCGAAGTAAAAGTAAGCGATGTTTGCGCTGTAGCATTAGATGTGATAAAAAATGGTGGTTTTGGTGAGCACCTACTGAGTGAGGGAGTAGGACACGGATTAGGACTGGAAATTCACGAACCACCATGGCTGGAATTAAGATCTGAAGAACGCCTCCAACCTGGGATGATTATAACAGTAGAACCATGTATCTACGATACACCAACCGTAAACTTCTTGAAACTCAAAGGCGGAAAATATTCGATTGGAGGAGAAGGAGTATTCTTTGTTGAAGATAACATCCTTGTCACCGAATCAGGACACGAAAATTTAAGTCCTTTGTCGAAAGACTTATGGATAGTCTCTTAAAAGAGGAGGTATCAATATATCAAAGACTATACAAATTGAAGACATTCAAGCAAGACCTGGTGAAAAAAAAATTGGTTATCTAAAAATAGGTGAAACTCCTCTTTCGGATATAACACTACCAATCGGAATTGTTAATGGGTTAGAGCAAGGTCCAACCTTATGTATTATTGCAGGCTCACATGCGTGTGAATACGCTGGAATTGATGCAGCGATAAGAATCTTTAGACAAACTAATCCTAAGGAACTGAAAGGTTCACTAATTATCGTTCCCGTAGTTAACACTCCTGGCTTCCAAACTAGAACTCCATACGTAAACCCAATCGACAACCTTAATATATCCTTTATATTCCCAGGTGATGAAAAGGGTTCAATAAGCCATAGAATTGCTCATATACTACTCAAGAAAGTCGTATCAAAAGCCAACTATCTCTTAAACCTTCATGGCGGTGACCTTCCTGAACTCTTGACCCCTTTTACCATAATTGAAGAAAGTGGAAGAGATGATATCGATGCCATATCCGAAAAATTAGCTAGAATGTTCAACGTAAAATATATTCTTAAGTTAAAATCTGACCGCCCTACACTAGAAAGGGAAGCAGGAAAACTTGGCATACCTGCAGTTGTTAGTGAAGCAGGAAGCTTGGGAACCTTTGATGAAACTGATATTAAAGTACATGTAACTGGAACCATAAATGTAATGAAACACCTTAAAATGTTAAATGATACCCCAAATGTTACCGTTGAGCCAGAAGTGATCATAGATGGATATAAGATAAATGCAACGAAAGGAGGGTTATTCTATCCTAAAGTAAAAGCTGGGAAAACTGTCTTGGATGGAGAAGTGTTAGGTGAAATCAAAGATATTAAAGGTGATCTAGTTGAGAGAATAGTTGCCCTGAAGGGGGGAGTAGTACTCTACATGTTCTTTAGGCATGTAGTTAACACCGGAGATCCCCTCTTTAGCATAGGGATAATTGAGAGATAAAATTTTCAATTAGAATTTGATAGTTATTAACAGAAACTTTGAGTTTAATTGTTTACAACGTTAGTAGTCTACCTAGTCCCTTTATTGGAAGAGATATATTCGCTTTCCTAAGTGAATCCCACATCGTTGCTTGGTTGCTACTGATAATGGGTTTACCTAAATCTTTCTCCAACAAATCAATAACTTCAAAAGTACGAATACTGGTACAACTTATAAAAATGCCATCTGCCTCTGGGACGTTAACTTCCTTTGCAAGGGAGTAGGCAGCATATGGTGGCAAATTGTTCACGTCGGCGTCATCTATAATCTCTAACCCTTTCATGCTGACAACATTAAAACCTTCAGTTATTAAAAATCGCTTAAGATGTTCATTAACCTCTTTAATGTAGGGTGTCGCGACAGCGACATTTTTTATTTTTAGTTGATTTAAGGCTTTAATGACTGCTGTGGAGGTTGTTGTCGCGGAAATTCCTATTCCCTTGCTCTCAATAATCTCAATGATCTTTTTATCCCAGTCTGAGCCTTTGATAAAGCTTCCTGAGGTGCAACAGAACGCCACAACTTTTACTTTTGCAGGAAGTAGCAATTCCGTGGCATTTTCTACTTCGTCGGCGAGTTTCTCAACGGTTTTAGGAATAACTTTTCCCAGAAATTTCATACGTGATATTATGAATGAAACTCCCTCTGGAGCAAACTTGTTCAATTCAGATGCACATGTCACATCAGATGCCACAACAAGAAGCCCTATTCTTACCCTCCAACCGTACACTGAATCACCAGACCATGATACCACAAAAAATTAATTTTTGCTTCCTTATTTAAGTCTTATCAAAATTACACATAAAATTAGAGTATAGGATTGGCAAAACACGCGAGAATTTAGATCCCTTAAACGAGGCTGAGGCGTACCAGACGCTTAAGGAGTTGGGCTACTCGCTGACTGAAATAGGCAAAAGGCTTGGGAAGAGCAGGCCCTATGTTTCGCAGAGGGTGAAGCTGCTTAGGCTTCATCCGAAGCTTAGGGAAGCCGCCAGACATCGAACACTAATGGGACCATGCGCATGCGTTGATGAGGCTTAAGGATCAGGAACAGCAGCTTATCCTAGCCCAGGAAGCCCAAGAGGAGGGATTAAGCGTGCATGAAACAAGGCAACGCGTAAGGGAAATGCTTGGTAAAAAGCTCAAATGGCAACTTGTACCCATAAGGTTGGACTTGGAAACCTTCGAAGCCTTGAAAAGGATAGCGCCAAACGGAGACGTAAAAAGACTAATACAAGAAACCATCCAAAAGCTAATACAAATCTAGGTTTTACTCACAGACGGTAGAAAAACTGAAAGGATGAACTCTAGGATTTCTTTATTTTTCGTTTTTTGATCTCTTTTGCCATTTCTAAGCTTAACTTTGAAATGAACATTTCGAATTCTTCGTCGCTCATATTACGTGGAATGTTTTCGTCGATTTCATTCTTCATTTTTGAAAGGAATTCGTCTTCGTCTATTCCGCTTATTTTTTTCGGCAGATCTGCTATTAGTGAAAACGCTTGTAGAAGTCTCAAGGGTCCATAAGCTTTTGGCTCCCGAAAGCATCCCTTGGCGCTGTATATTAGGAAAGAGGCGATTTCAAAAAGGTACTCTTGAGCTTTTTTCTTCATGCGGAACTTACCCCTTATACACTTTAATGACGAGTTCATCGATGGAAAGTTTAGGTGGTGGCTTCGGTTTGTTAGCGGGTTTTCCAACACATATTAATAACACGGGTTTAATGTGGCTTGGTAGCTCTAGCAGTTCTGTTACGCCGTTAGGATCAAAAGATGCTATGGGGCAAGCGCCTAAGT
>Ga0123519_10012622_pt1 | contig 12252 bp, 10 predicted proteins | sample YelNatPaOPRAMG02_FD_87396 | JGI IMG/M metagenome (GOLD analysis project Ga0123519, IMG submission 87396) | Hot spring microbial communities from Yellowstone National Park - Yellowstone National Park OP-RAMG-02 (version 2) | ecosystem: Environmental > Aquatic > Thermal springs > Hot (42-90C) ... | reverse complement strand
GCAACGTTCCAACTGCCCAATGATCGAGTCAGCCACCGGCATAGTGATGCGCACGTATCCGCTGACGGATACGAGTCTGATTGTGCACTGGCTGACGCCCCTGCATGGTCGAATTGCAACTGTGGCCAAAGGCGCGCGCAGACCCAATTCGCCGTTTCGTGGGAAGCTTGATCTATTTTATTTGTGCGACTTCAACTTTTACCGCAGCAGGCATTCCGAGTTGCATACGCTCAAAGAGGTAAGCGTCCGGGATGCACATCATGCTTTGCGAATTGATATTGTGCGGCTGCAGCAGGCTGCATATTGCGCGGCGCTGATCGAGCAAACCACCGAAGCTGAGACGCCGTTACCGGGCATATTCAATCTGTTTGCCGGGTTGCTTGTGCACCTGTGTTCGAACCCGTCTGGTGCGCATGCGGTGTATGCGTTTGAATTGAAGTTGTTAACCGAGCTTGGGCTTAAACCCAACCCGGACAAAATGCGGCTCAGCCCAGGCTCGAAACAGATCGTGAAATATCTGATCGAGCGCGACTGGGGCGAGCTTGCCCGGCTACATCTTACGGATGAGCAGACAACCGAATTACGCCAATTCCTGCACGGGTTCTTGATCTACCACATCGGCAAACTACCCGAAGGCCGCGCTGAAGCACTTAAAACAGCGGTCAAGTTGTAGTCAAAGCCGAAAAGCTCGCCGAAAAACCAAGCCGCTGCGGCAGGAATTTCTTGCCAGCCCGAACTGTACGCTGTTTGATTCAGTGCGTGACTGGCGTGGTTTCGTTTGCTCGATATTGGTTGCCGGTGGCGATCTGGATGGTGGTTATTTTTTCGGCCTCAGGCGATGCATTCTCAGTCCAGCATACCTCGCGCATTTTGGGGCCGATCATCCACTGGCTTTTGCCCGGGTTACCGCAAGAAAAGGCTGATGTAATCATTCTTTGCATCCGGAAATGTGCGCATGCAGTGGAATTTGGCGTGCTTGCGTTGTTGTTGTGGCGCGCGGTTGTGAAACCATCGAGAACCAACAAACCGACCTGGCGTTGGGCAGACGCGCGTGTTGCATTTTTGGTTACGTGCGTCTATGCGGTCTCAGACGAACTGCACCAGCGGTTTGTTGCGACGCGGCAGGGGGCAGTGCGCGATGTGCTTTTCGATATTGCAGGCGCAGCAAGTGCGTTGTTATTACTTTGGTTTTTTGGGTTTGGTGCATGGCGCAGGGTGCAGCGAGATGAACAAAACGCGGAAGGGGCAGGCTGACTCAAAGTGAGTTTATCTCAGGCCAGAGCGGTTCAAGGTCAGGGTCACCGAGTGCCATTTGTTTGAGTTTGTCAGGGTCACCAATCGCAATGGCACGTTTGAACCATTGGCGTGCCTCGGTCAATCGCCCGAGCTGGCATGCGTAACACGCCAGATTAAACGCAATGATCGGTTCGTTTGGAAACTTCTCATAGGCAGGCTGGAGCGCGTCCCACGCCTTTTGCAGACCGCCTTCAGGCACACGCCGTAGCGCATAGGCAAAGTGTAACCAGCCGCTCGGTCGCTCCGGTGCACGTTCGATTAATGCACGCGCACTTGCGAGTGCTGCCGGCCAATCTTTCAGTTCAGCGCAAATCAACCAGCGTACCTCGAGCACGTCCGGGTGCATCTGATTTGCCGGGCTGATATTGTCCAGCTCGGCGCGTGCCTCGGTTGGGTTACCAAGCTCCAGCCATCCGATGGCAGCGTTCAGATAATGCGCATCTGGCGGTTCAACCGGGTCCATACTTTGGATCGCACGAAACCAATCAGTGCTCGTCTGAAGCGTACATGGGCCTGCCATGAAAACAAGCATTGGCAGGCGCGCGCTTGTTTGGTTCAATTTGTGGCGTGCGGATAACTGGCGGCAAAGCTGTTCGACGGATTCTTAAGGTCCCGAAAGGCGGTGCAGTCAGGCCCACATCGGACCTTGTCAAACAAGCCGTGTTCAACAGTCTCGGTGCGCGTGTTGCAGGTGCGCACGTGCTCGAGTTGTTTGCTGGGACTGGTGCGTTGAGTCTCGATTGTCTGAGTCGGGGTGCCGCTGCGGCGGTATGTGTGGAAAAGTCGGGCAAGCACGCCGAGTGCATTCGAGAAAACGCTCGAATTGCCGGCTTGCCACTTGATGCACTTGAAGTGCGTGTCCAAGACGTGTTCAGGGCTATTGCGCAGTTGGCTGAGGCAGGCAAACAGTTTGACCTGATCCTAGCCGACCCACCCTACGGCGAAAAAAACATCGGGCACAGGTCAACTTCACTTGCACAGCGGCTCCTGGATGATCCGAATCTGCCGAAGTTGCTCACTGATGACGGCCGGTTTGTCCTTGGTCACGCAAGACGCGACGTGTTGGCTGTGCCGGCGCATTGGACTGAGGTAAAAGCACTCAAACACGGCGACAGCGTGATGCTGTTTTTGAGACGTGCGCAAGGTTTGGCCAACCTGTAATTTGCGACGGCCCACACAACAACACATCGCGCACGGCGGGACGGTTGACACGGAAAAGCGCCGCACTGTTATCGCCTGCGCTGGTCGTGTTTTTTGGGTTGTTCCTTCGGTTGCTGCCGTTCAAGTTCCTTGGCGCGCTCGGCCATGGCCTGTTTGCGCGACAGCCTGACACGCCCTTTCTCGTCCACACCAAGGCACTTGACCCAAATCTCGTCGCCCACACGCACGACGTCCTCGGTTTTCTTAACTCTGAAATTTGCAAGCTCGCTGATTGGGACCAGGCCGTCTTTGCCGGGTAGAAACTCGACAAACGCACCGAAATCTTTGACGGTGACGACCTTGCCACGATAAATCTTGCCTGGCTCAGCCTCGGCCGTCAGCCCGAGGATTGCATCGCGCGCGATGCGCATTCCCTCCTCCGATACTGAGAAAATCTTGACCGAGCCGTCGTGCTCGATGTTGATTTCGCATCCGGATTCATCCACGATCTTTTTGATGTTTTTGCCCCCTGGCCCGATCAGCGCACCGATCTTTTCCGGATCAATTTTCAGTGTCAGGATTCGTGGTGCGTACTTACTGATCTCCTTGCGCGGTTCGGCCAGTACCTTGGCCATTTCGCCCAGCACATGAATCCGGGCAGCCTTGGCACGTTCGAGTGCCTCGGCAACAATCGAGTGCGGTATGCCCGGCAGTTTCAGATCAAGCTGAAAACCAGTGATGCCTTTATCGGTCCCTGCTATCTTGCAATCCATGTCGCCAAAGGCGTCCTCGGCGCCGATGATGTCGGTTAGCAACCTGTACCTGGCGATGTTACCGGTCTCATCGAACTCGGTGCAAAGACCAATGCTGATCCCGCCAACCGGCTTTGCCAGCGGGATACCGGCGTCCATCAGTGCAAGTGACCCGCCACAAACCGCTGCCATCGAAGTCGAGCCGTTCGATTCCATGATCTCTGTCGAGACACGAATCGAGTACGGGTATGAATCCAGGGGCAGCAATGGTGCAATCGAGCGTTCGGCCAGTGCGCCGTGGCCGATCTCACGTCGGCCGGGGCCGCCTATTCGACCTGTTTCACCCACCGAAAAGTTCGGGAAGTTGTAGTGCAAGATGAACTTTTTCTCCGTCTCACCGCCCGTGTAAGCGTCAAATTCCTGCACGTCTTCGTCCGTACCGAGCGTGGCCAGGCTCACTGCCTGTGTTTCACCGCGTGTGAACAATGCCGAGCCGTGTGCCCGCGGCAAAATTCCCACTTCACAATGTATGGGGCGGACCTCGTCAAATGCGCGTCCATCGAGCCGTTTTTCACCGTCCAAGATCAGTGCACGAACTGTATCGCGTTGAATCTTGTAAAACAGCTCCTTGAGAACCGGCTCGGTTGCAACTTCTGCACCGAACTTCTCTACAAGTTTGGCCCCCACTTCTTCAAACAACTTGTTGACGGCTGCTTCACGTGCAAGTTTGCCGGGTGTGAGCAATGCTGCGCTGAGCCGCTCCGAGGTCAATGCCTGTGCGTCTGCCAAAAGTTCGGCCGGCAACACGCGCGGTGTGAATTGTCGTTTCTCTTTGCCGGCGCGGCCGGCGAGTTCTTTCTGCGCTGCGATTAACGGCTGGCATGCTTCATGAGCAAATGCAAGTGCGGCCATGAAATCCGATTCGCTGATCTCGCGTGCGGAGCCTTCGAACATCACAAGCTCTTTTTCGTTGCCAACGTACACAAGGTCAAGGTCGCTCTTTTCGAGCTGCGAATGTGTAGGGTTAACAACAAACTTGCCGTCAACACGACCTACACGCACTGCCCCCAACGGGCCGGTCCACGGTATATCGCTCAGCATCAGTGCCGCCGATGCGCCATTGACAGCAAGCACATCCGGATCGTTCTCGCCGTCTGCGCTCAGCACTATACTTTGCACCTGGACTTCGCAGTACCAGCCCTTGGGAAACAACGGACGCAACGGCCGGTCAATCATGCGGGACGTAACCACCTCTTTTTCGCTCGGCCGGCCTTCGCGTTTGAAGTATCCGCCTGGGAACCTGCCTGCTGCAGCAGCTTTTTCGCGGTAGTCAACCGTCAGCGGCAGGAAATCAATGTCTTCCTTGGGTTTGGTTGCGGCGACAGCAGCAACAAGTACTATTGTTTCGCCAAGTTGGACAAGTACGGCTCCGTCGGCCTGTCTTGCCAGCTTGCCGGTTTCGATTGTGATTTGGGTTTCGCCCAGTTGGGCGGTGACTTTTTCTGACATAATTCAGTTGTACCGCCCGCTGTGCCGAGTAACTTCAGTGAAGCCCGACTCGATGTTCGGGGTTCAATGAAATCGCCCGGGCGCAGCGGGCAATGTTGGGTTATAGTTTTCGTTGTTTCAACGTTCCGAACAAAAAATTCCTGCTGCAGCACATGGCTGAAACGAAAAATGCGATTTGCAATTTCGGTTCGTTTGTACGACACAACACAGCCTGCCGGCCGTGCATAGCAAACTTAGCGGCTGCAGCTTACTTGCGCAGTTTTAGCTTTCGTGTAATAGCCTGATACCGTTCAAAGTTGGTCTCGCGCAAGTACTCCAACAGCCGGCGGCGTTGGCTTACCATTTTCAGCAGCCCGCGCCGCGAGCTGTAATCTTTCTTGTACTTTTGCAGATGTTCGCTCAGGTGATTGATGCGCGCCGTCAGCAGTGCAATCTGCACGTCCGCAGAACCGGTGTCGCGCTCATGCAACCTGAACTGCTCAATTATCTTCGATTTGGGCGGTGTATTTGCCATCAAACTATGTTTCCGTTGTTAAATACCGGCCTTAATTTATTGCCTGGCTGCTGCCCTGTAAAGCACATTCAAATCTGCAAATGCGACCTGCAACAAAACGACATTGCCGACCGACCCGTTTGTAGCGCCCACACAATGCCGGTGTATTGGCGGCGACTCCAGTTGGTGACGACGCATACTGCACAGACGTGGGTTGACCGGTTCGGTTAGCATTACCAACAGAACATTGCAGAAAACAACGGGGAGTTGGCGTTCCTTAGCTGAAGACGAGCTACCGGCCATTTGCCCGTCTACCCTGAAGCAGACCGAATCCCGAGCGGCGCGATTTTCCCCGAATACAGCGTCCCGAGCCTCTGTCAACTTGCTACTGCACCTTCTTCAGGCGCAGCGGACTTTTGTGTGAATACGAGCTTGTCGCCCTCAAGTTCAACAAGCACGGGTTCATTTTCGTGTATGTTCCCGCGCAGGATTTCCTCAGCCAACGGGTCTTCGAGCAGCCGCTCGACGGCACGGCGCATCGGGCGCGCGCCGTAGTTGGGGTCGTACCCGCGTTCGACGAGGAACTCGCGCGCTTTGTCGCTGAGGATAATTTTGATTTTTTTGTGTTTGAGTCGGTCTGCCACCTTGCCAACCTCAAGCTCGAGAATTTGAACGAGGTCAGGCTTGGTCAGTGCCCGGAACACAATTACATCGTCTAGCCGGTTGAGGAACTCGGGTCTGAATGTTTTCTTTGCTTCCTCGAGGATTCGCTCACGCATCTTTTCGTAGCTCGTCTCGTCTGAAATGGGGGAGAACCCGAGCGTGGATTGGCGTCGGATTGTGTCCGACCCGATATTCGAGGTCAGCAACACAATCGTGTTGCGGAAGTTCACCACGCGCCCGACGTTGTCGGTCAGTTTGCCTTCCTCAAGGATTTGCAACAAGATGTTCCATACATCCGGGTGCGCCTTTTCGATTTCGTCAAACAGCACCACCGAGTACGGCTTGCGCCGGACGGCCTCGGTTAATTGACCGCCTTCCTCGTAGCCGACGTATCCAGGCGGCGAACCGACCAGACGCGACACGTTGAATTTCTCCATGTACTCGCTCATGTCGAGCTGGATCAACGCGCGCGCGTCGCCGAACAGGTGCTCAGCCAGCGCCTTGGCAAGCAATGTCTTGCCCACACCGGTTGGCCCAAGCAACGCAAAACTGCCGATAGGCCGTTTCGGGTCTTTCAAATCCGCTCGTGACCGGCGCAGCGCGCGGCAAATTGCAGCCACGGCTTCGCGTTGGCCAATAACGACCTTGCACAGTTCTTCTTCGATGGCCAACAACCGTTGTGCCTCGCCCTCCTCCATGCGCTTGAGCGGTATGCCGGTCCACTTCGACACCACATGCAGGATATCCTCTTCATCAACAACGATGCGTTTTTCCTCGCGCGTGGCGCGCCATTGCGCAAGCACAGCTTCGAGTCGTTCTTTGGCTTGCCGTTCCTTGTCGCGCATTGCAGCGGCACCTTCGAAATCCTGATTACGGATTGCGCGTTCTTTTTTGGCCTTGATCTCCTCGATTTCGGCCTCGATTTCCTTGACCTCAGGCGGGCGCGTCATTGCGCTGATCCGGGCGCGTGCGCCGGCCTCGTCCATCAGGTCAATTGCCTTGTCGGGCAAATAGCGGTCGGTGATGTACCTGTCCGATAACCGCGCTGCAGCTTCAAGCGCGCGGTCTGTGAACTCGACCTTGTGATGTTCCTCATACTTCGAGCGCAAGCCGCGCAAAATTTGAATAGTCTCCTCGACGGTGGGCGGCTCGACCTTGATCGCCTGGAACCTGCGCTCAAGAGCGGCGTCTTTCTCGATGTACTTTCTGTATTCGTTGAGTGTTGTTGCGCCGATGCATTGCATTTCGCCCCGGCTCAGGGCGGGCTTGATTATGTTCGACGCATCCATTGTGCCCTCAGCCGAGCCGGCACCCACAATCGTGTGCAGTTCGTCAATGAAAACAATCACGTTTTTGGCGCGCCGGATTTCGTCCATGACAGCTTTGATGCGCTCCTCGAACTGGCCACGGTACTTTGTGCCGGCCACCATCAACGCCAGGTCAAGCGTTATCAACCGTTTGTCACGCAGCAGCTCGGGTACGTTGCCCTTGACGATCTCCTGAGCCAGGCCTTCAACAATCGCCGTTTTCCCAACGCCTGCCTCGCCAAGCAAGACCGGATTGTTCTTTGTACGCCGACACAAAATCTGGATTACACGCTCGATCTCGTTCCTGCGCCCTATTACAGGGTCCATCTCGCCTCGCCGCGCTATCTCGGTCAGGTCGCGTCCGAAAGCTTTCAGGGCAGGCGTTTTGACTTCGCCTTTGCGTTCGGCGGTTCTTGCACCTGCCTCGGCTGGTTCTTCTTGAGCGGCAAAATTCGGGTCAAGTTCTTTGAGCACTTCCTGTCTGACCTGTTCGTGGTCGAGGTCGAGGCTCTTGAGCACTTGCGCAGCGACACCTTCACCTTCGCGCAGCAGCGCAAGCAGGATATGTTCGGTGCCGATGTAGGTATGTTTAAGTTCTCTAGCTTCGCGTTGTGCGAGGTCGAGCACCTTGCGCGCACGCGGTGTCAGTGGGATTCGACCGACTGTTTTCTGGCTCGGGCCGGCTGGCACATGCTTTTCGATCTCGAGTCTGAGCGCTTCCAGGTCAAGGCCCATTTTCTGCAGGACGTTGACCGCAACGCCCTGGCCGAGCTTGATCAGGCCGAGCAACAAATGTTCAGTCCCCACCCAATCGTGATTGAGCCGGTCGGCTTCACGTCGTGCAAGTGCGACAACCTGTTGCGCACGCGGGGTAAACTTGCTTAGAGCGTCGTCATCCATGGTTCACCGCATAAGATGCTACAACTATGGCTTTTTGTCCATTGCAGAACTGCTCGGGCCGGTGCCGCTCGGTTTTGTGACAGGTCGGCCCAGGTTTGACAGCCGCTCGCGCAAAATATCTGCACGCAATATGTCGCGTTGCTCGGGACTCAGTTTTTCGCCAAACTGCAATTGCAGATGAGCCGGTTGGATCAAGATAAACAATTCGTCCGTCAACGACCGTTCTGCGCCAGGGAACAAACCCAGGTCCAACCCGAGCCGCAACAGCGACAGTAGGTTTAGCGTTTCCTTGGACGATATGCTATGTGCATTTGCCAGAATTCCGTACGCGCGGCCCACGTGGTTGTACACCATTTTGGCATTTTTTTCCATCAATGTCTCGCGCGCGTTTTGTTCCGACTCGATGATCTGCGTGACAGCTTTTTCCAACCGCTCGATAATGGTCAGCTCGGATTCACCCAGTGTCATCTGGTTTGACACCTGAAACACGTTGCCGAGCGCTTCGGTGCCTTCGCCGTACAAGCCGCGCACAGCCAAACCGAGTCGCGCCACGGATTGAATCACCGCGTTGATCTGTTCGGCTAAAACAAGCCCCGGTAAATGCAACATTGCACTGACGCGAATGCCCGTGCCGACATTTGTCGGGCAGGCAGTCAGATACCCCAGCGTCGGGCTGAAAGCGTATTCGACCTTCTTTTCCAGCTCGGTGTCAACCTTGTCAATCATCAGCCAGACCTGTTTAAGATCGAACCCGGGCCTGAGGGCCTGCATCCGTAGATGGTCTTCTTCGTTGATCATCACACAGATTGACTCGTCGCGGGTCAGAACAATCCCGCTGCCCGCGCCTTTTGCAGCGTGTTCACGGCTGATCAAATGACGCTCGACCAAAATCTGTTTGTCCAAAGCCGACAGGTTTTCCATCGCATCCGAGAACGCGTTTGTCATGACAGACAGGCTCTCCACGGCAGGCCGCAGATTCTCAAAAACCCGGATACGATCCGCTTTCTTCGCCCAGCCGGGAAAAGGCGCGTCTTTGATATTGCGGGCTAGGCGCACCCGGCTGGACATTACAATCGGATGACGCGTACCAACGCGGTGGGCCGATTCAGTTGGGGGGAGGAGGAACTCAGTTAGTTTCATTTTCTTCGGGTTGAGCCGGCTAGATTGGCTGCGCCATTGATCCGGCCGCCAATTGCGCTTTTAGTTGTTTGATCTCGTCACGCAGCAACGCTGCTTGCTCGAAGTTTTCGTCTTGGACTGCCTTTTCCAGCCGTTTCTGCAGGTTCTTGATCCGCTCGGTTATGTCACGGGTTTGTTGCGCTGCCATTGGCACCTTGCCAACGTGCCGTGTACCTTTGTGCATTGATTTGAGCAGGCTCTCTAGGCTACTGGCAAATGTGTTGTAACATTCCGGGCAACCAAGCCGGCCGCTCTTCTTGAAGTCGGCCTGTGAAAAACCGCATTTGGCACATTTAAGCTCGGTGCCGCCGCTTGCGCGCTCAAATTCCTGGGTTGCACCAAGCCCCAATAACAGGTCCGCTAATGCATAAGCTGTCGGGTCGTCGAACCCTTTCTGTTTGGCGCAGTCCTCGCACATGTCGAGTTTTTGGATTTTGTTACCCTCGACCTTCGAGTAATGCACTTTGGCTTCTTTTTGTTTGCAAAAACAACAGAGCATAACGTGTCCTATTTGTATATCGGCTCACCCGAGCTTTTCGTCAAGGCATGATACCGCTCGACAAGTTTACGTGTGATCGGGCCGGGTTTGCCCGTGCCGATCTGCCGACCGTCAATGCATACCACCGGTACAATCTCAGCGCCTGTGCCGGTCAAAAAACATTCGTCGGCATTGAACAGGTCGTATCGTGTTAGATTCGGTTCAGCTACAGGTATCCCAAGCTCGCCTGCAAGCTCCAGCACAACCTGTCGTGTTATGCCGCGTAATGCACCAGCCGAAAGCGGCGGCGTCAACAGCCGACCTTTCTTGACAATGAAAATGTTGTCACCGGTGCACTCCGATACAAAACCTTCCGCATTCAGCATTACGGCTTCCTCGCATCCGCCGATGTTTGCCTCGATCTTGGCGAGGATGTTGTTTAAGTAATTTAGCGATTTGATAGCAGGGTTGAGCGCACTGTGAAGGTTGCGTATCGTTGGCACAGTGATGATGGCCATTCCATCGCGATAAAGCGAGGGTGGGTAAAGCTGGATTTTGTCGGCAATGATGATCACCGTCGGCCGCTTGCACTTGTTCGGGTCCAGCCCGAGATTGCCTTCTCCGCGCGTTACGACCAATCGAATGTACCCGTCCCAGATCTTGTTTACGCGGCACGCCTCGAGCACCGCAGCTTTCATCTGGCTGGGCGACATTGGTATCTTCAGCAAAATCGCGTTTGCCGACCAGTAAAGTCGTTCGATGTGTTCGTTAAGTTTGAACACACGCCCGTTGTAAGCGCGGATACCTTCGAATACACCGTCCCCGTACAGCAAGCCGTGATCGAACACGGAGACCTTCGCGTCGCGTTTGTCGTAAAATTTGCCGTCAATATAGACCTTCATGTCTTTGCGCGCCCTTAAGCTAAGCAAACATCGTGCTTGTACGCAACTCAGGAAGTTGAGCGGCAACTAAAATGCCAACGTGCGCATGCTGGTAACCCAACCAAACCAGTTTTACTCAGCTACACATCCACACAAAGGCTGTACAGGTCGCCCTGGTCGTAAAAATGCTCTGGTTCAGGACCCCGATCCGTAAACATTCACAACAAACATTCTCATCCCAGCGTGTCCGCAGACGCTTTCACTCAGGCTCAACACAGCCGACAAGCTGCCTGCAACGCAAAGCAACTTTACACGCAGATTTTCAACGGAACGTGAGGTAAGTGCGGGGGACGAAAGAAGCCGAAGGGATTGAGACCAGACAGCAGCATAGATGAAAATCCAGATAAAAGAGACGGGAAGCCAGCAATCCGGTTGGATATAAGGCAGCAAAGATTTGAGTTCTTGCCAAGGCCGTAATGTTCTCCATACCCAAGCCGCGGTGGGGCTTGGCGGTGTTGCACGGACAAAGGCAGTGGAAAGCTCGGTAAAGTAGCCTGCATGTGCGGGATGGCGCGCTCGATAAGAATCCGTTTATTCGGCGCCGAGCCGGCAGGTGCGGCACGGCGCCCTCAAACTTTCCCTGGAAGGTTTTGCTTACTCAAAACCCGTCGCAAATTTAGTTAGGCGCACGGTCCGCTGCGCGCGGGCGTCGGTCGAGGTTGGGCTTGACCCTCCGCGTAAATCGCATTGCTGAGGTGTGACTGAATGACTCAGCTTCAGCGGATCCGCTAAACCAATATTTCCATAAATTGGAGGGCAAAGCTCCACGTCGGCACCAACATTGACGACCCAGGTCATCCAGCACTTATAGGATTCGCGCCGGTCAGGTGCGGCGCGCAGTGAACTGCGTATCCTACCGAGTCTGCGTCTCTGTGCCTTGGCAGTTAGATGTGGCAGGGAACCGGAAAAAACCCGTATCGGTCGAGGTGAAACTCGATCCAAAGTGAAATTGGAGGGTTTTGCTTTGTCAAAACCGTTGGACCGTTGCGCCCCGTCTGAACCTAAGTTGGAGGCTCGTGCTTTGTCACGACCCCAGGTGTTTGGGTCCTGCGCCTGTCAGGACGGTTTGGAGCGCGGTGCTCCAGCACCGCTTTCGGTTCAGTTGGAGGGACGACTTCCGCGCCGTCCAAAGTTTGGTGCGGTGCAAAACCGCGCACGGCAGCCCGCGCGGACGAAGGCTCGTCCTTCAACCCGGAATTCACTGCGCCGCTGGAGTGGCGCGCGGCGGAAACCGGCCGAGGTGAAACTCGACCCTCCAAAATGAACTTGGTACGGATTGATGGGAACTGGAACCAAAGCGAAATTGGCGGGTTTTGCTTCGCCAAAGGCCGATCGCGGGTAGGGCGGGCAGTCCCCTGCCCGCCGGACGTTCTCCGGCGTACGCATTGCGGCGCGCAGTGGACTGCGCGCCCTACCTCACTCTCTACGCCTTTGGGCAGGTTTGGCGCGCGGCCATTTTGGCCGCAGGTCTTCTGCGGCCGGGACAGGTCGTGCGCCTGCCAACTTTGCAAACGGTAACCGCACGGACGCATGAGGCCATGTAGCCGCGCCCGTAAGGGCGCGGATGGCAGGATTGCAACCCGGGAGGCGGGGT
>Ga0123519_10012621_pt1 | contig 12253 bp, 14 predicted proteins | sample YelNatPaOPRAMG02_FD_87396 | JGI IMG/M metagenome (GOLD analysis project Ga0123519, IMG submission 87396) | Hot spring microbial communities from Yellowstone National Park - Yellowstone National Park OP-RAMG-02 (version 2) | ecosystem: Environmental > Aquatic > Thermal springs > Hot (42-90C) ... | reverse complement strand
TTGTAAAATGATATTTCGGTAGAACTACTTGTTATTACAACAGTGCCTGTTCCCGTTAATACTCCTGATGTTCCTGTGCTTATTTTACCAAAATACCTACTATCAGATATCACTCCACTACTTATTACAACAGGTATATTACCACCTGCTGTGCTTATAATAACTTTCCTTGCCTCATTTTGTTTATCACTCTCGTAGTTGTCTATTTGCTGACTTGTATAAAATGTAGAAGTTGATGCACTCTCTAAATATCCAGTTATAAAAACAAGCATTACAAAAAATATAATTGTTTTCAATTTCATAATTACCTCCAATTTATTTTTCACCTACTACTTCTTCATCTTGATATGTTGTATCTATTCTAAAACCTTCTGTGTCTTCACTTATTGTAAATATCCGTTTAACATCTTCCGTAGTAGTTGAAACTTTATATCTCAAGTCATCATTTTCTGGTATAATCAAATCACCATTTGTATCAGTAAGTTTTATTTCACTTTTGAATATTTTATCAAGAGTGTCATCTACCCATTTAAGCCAGTTAACAAATTCTTGTTTTCCATATTGTGTAGGAATAACAACTGCATATATATCTCTCAAAATTGCATAACGAGAATATATTATATTTATTTGCTTTATCAAAGGCGCAGTTTCTAACTGCGCCCTTGTAAAGCCCATAACAATAATCTTGCTTTCAATATAAGCGTAACCTTCGTCAATTCGGGACTGCACATCTGAATTTTCCCAACCTGCGTTAGTTATCGCTCTATCTACTGTTTTATCAGTAACTTCTGCAACTGTGCAATAACCTGTAAATGCCATAAAATTATACAACCGATTTCAATAAATAACCAGCAACATTAGATACAATAGCATAATCATATTTATCAGAAACTCTAATCCAATCTGCTCTTATACCATCTTCACGCCACCTTTCAACCATTCTATAACCCTGTCTGCGAAACAGGTAAGCAAATGAAAGTTGCTTGATGCCTGGTGTTGGTGTGACATAAGCGGCTATTACACTATTTCCCCAAATGTTGGTCATTGTTTCTGTTCCACCTTCATTTGCAGAATCATAACCTGCACCGCCAACTATATACTCGTCAATCTCAAAAATACGAGCAAGCAACTGTTCAGTTGTTACTCCAAGTTGACTATATTTTATCCTTTCCAAAATCTTGGGATGGTCAAGCAAATATCTATGAACTGAAGAAGAAACAATTAACTTATTCGGATATCTGAATATTTTGTTTCTAATTGTTTCTTTTATTTCTCTTACCTTCTTTATCGGGTCAGAGTTAGTATAATCACTCCATTTATCCCCTCCAGAAAGTGTCTCATAATGACCAGTTGCATAATTTGCTGTATTCTGAGCTGCATCTGCAAGCCGTTTCTCTGTATCAAGCATAACAATTTCAGTAGCATATTCGGTAGTATCTGCATCATACTTGATAGGGTCATCTGCGTTATCTCTTACTTCATCAACCAGTTTCATTTCTGCAGAATATTCCTTTACTGAATATGCAGCAGATTGACTGATTGTCCACTCTACTTCTTTACCTCTCGTTCCTGGTGCCCTTAATAAATTAAAAACTTTAAAATTTTGTTTCCCATAAATGAAATAAACATTACTATCTTTTGTAACAGTTATCGGTGTAAATAGTTTTTCTGCAATAAGACCAGCATTTGTATATTTTATACTTACATTAGATAGTGCTTGGTCTATGTGTACATCTCTCGTAGTTGGTGTTGACATTGTTATTCACCTCCTTTTATTTATTTATAACACGGTCTAACTAAACATTCAAATACTTCACCTGCTGACACTGTTTCAAGAGCAATACCAAACACATTATGTTCAGTTGTTCTTGCTATTCCTTTACCGTTTGCATCAGAAACAATTTCATCATCTTTTGTTACTGAATCACCAGCAATAATTTTCACAGTATCGCCGATTGCCACTTCTGCCGCTTCACCGCTTTTCGGCTTGTTTTCAAGTGAACCTATAACAACAGCATCTGCCGTTGCTAATACAACATTACCAGATGACAACATTACCAAATAGTTATATTTGGAACTTAAATCTTCACCTGCTTTGAAAGTTAATACTCTGCTGTTTAAATTTTTTTGTGACATTTTACTTCACCCCCTTTTTATTTAAAATTTTATTTGCAACTAATAACGCATCTCTATAAGAGATATTTTTTTCAGTTGCTATTTTTTCTGCCAAAATTGAAAGTTCAATATTATCTATATTAGAACCTTTCCCCATTTCTGAATACATTTTGATTATATTTTCTCTTTCTTTATCCGTTACAGCAATATCCTCCTCTTTCGGTGTTGTTAGTATTTCACCAAATTGAACGATTTTTAATGAAACCAAATCTTTCAAAAACTTATAGAACAAACCCATTATATCTGTTTCCTGTTCCCCAAATTTAACAACTTCATTTGATTTAGTAAATACTTCAGTGAATACATTTATGTACTCATCAAATTTTGGAAGCAGTATATTTCTATTCTTTTCCTTTAACTCATCAAACATTTTTTTCACTTTCTCATTTTGAAGTTTCTTTACTTCCATCTCAAGTTCTTTAAGTTTGGTATCTTTTTCACTTTCTTTTGCAATCCTTCGTGGTTCAATATCAAATTCTTTTATTACGTGATACCATAAAAACCCACAATAAGCATTCGGGTCAGATGCTTTAGCACCGGGCCCACTAATACATCTATCCCACCACTCTTTAGGCGGTCTTTCATCTTCTTGCATTTTCTCTACCTTTGTTTCTTTAAGAAGTTTTTCAATATCTTCTTTTGACATTTTTCCTAATTTTTTAGCAACATATTTACTAACATAATCTAATTCATCTGAATCCCACTCATTGGGATATTTAACAGCAATTTCCCTTATTCTTTTTCTACTTTCTTCGTCATCCATTTCATCTTCATCGGTTTTTGTTACAACAGCAGGTATACATTTATTCTCTTCATTACTCCATTTCCATCCTTTTGGACATACTTTTCTTTCCAAATCTTCTTTTGATAATTTGGATGTGTCCATCGGTTCACATTTACCTGTATCATCGTTCCATTTATATCCTTCTGGACATTCTGGAATACTATTAGATTCCTGCTCTTGCAATTTTGATAACTTCACTTTTGTTATAATTTCTGCAAGTTCAGACACATCAACAACTTCCTTTTTCTTTTCTTCCATAAATTTTTTTACTTGCTCAACGCAGCAAGGAAAAAATTCTTCTACATCTTTAACAGTCCATAAATTAGCCATATCCTTTACCTCCAATAAGTTTTTTTCTGCAAAAGAATAAAACATATAATCTTTTGCTGAATATTCGCTATTATATAATGCGGTTATATCACCAATTCCTTTCATCGCTGGTAAATCTGCTCCAAGTAATGATACACCTCTTAATACTTTACCTATATTCTCTTTTGTTTCAGGATGTTTGAAACTTGTATATATTTCAGGAGAGATTTTAGTATATGCCCTTAACTCTATAAGTTCGTTAATCTTTTTTGGTACATCAATAAAATCTGCAAATAACTGGTCACCAACTCTATAAACATTTGATATATGCCCTATGGCAGGCATTCCATCATTTTTAATAAATGCTTGGGTTTCGTTATGTCCTAATTTTATTACTGGTTCGTGAATACCAGTTGTTATAAGTGCATTAGTATTTCTTGCTATTTCATCTAAATCGTCAATATCATAATCTGCTTTCTGACCATTCGTATCAATCCATTCCCCAGCCTTCGCTATGGGAATTGACTTAATTGTAAATGTTTTCTTAAACAAAGGTTCATCTTTTTTAGGTTTCTTGGCTTTTAATCCACCAATTATATGCACATCACTTGGAGTAGGCGACACACCACCCCAAATACCACCTGCTATATACCTCCTGCATCGTTCTTCAGACCACCCTTTATCTTTCATACATTTATTTATCATTCTTTGTAATTCTGCTGGTTCTGGCATTGCTTCCTCCTGCAAAAATAAAAAACCAAAAATTGTTTTTCCGCCACAATCTCATTGAGATTATAACGCTCCGATACGGAGCAATTTTTGGCTTTATAACTTTATAAAATAAATATAATAGATAACTTCTAATTTGTCAAGAAAAATCTACTCGCAATTTTTTTAACTAGCTAACCAACGATATATCGTAGCACGATTTACATTGTATCTTTTCGCTAAATCTAAAACAACAGATTCTGATTTTTCATTTAATTTCTCGTGCCTATAAAAATAAATTTCTTTTACTTTTTGCTTTAATTTCTCTCTTAACATTTTATTCATATAGTTGCTCCTGGTTTATCAAATCCTTTATCTGGTTCCCATCTCGCAGGCAATTCATCTTCACTCCATTCTTCACCTTCTACAATAGGTATAAGCACACAACGGCAATTATAACCATTAGGCGGAATTATCCTGTCAATAACAGGATTAGTAACACTAAATACTTTACCATCAAGAATTGCGTGATTCGGTCTAACTCTATCATCCATTATTGCACTATATTGATATGCTACCACAAATCCTTCTAATGATGGGTCTTCAAAATATGCTCGTCTACCTTCATTATACGCTTCATTCAAATTTGTTCTCAGTATTGTTTCTAATCTAAAAGGTGTCATTTCATCAGGATCAACTACACCTCGTTGATAATATGGTTCCATTGATTTATTTACCTGTTCTATAAAATCTTTTAATGTAGCACCTGTTTTTATTGTATTATAAATCACTGGTTTAACAGTCCGCCAAATATAATCACGTTCCATTTGTGTCATAAAATATGATTTATTTTTGAAATAGTCAAGTGCTTCTTTGGGCTTCATATTTCGCAAATCAAATGCTTGGAATTTAAGTGTCTTTTTCTTGCTTATAATTTCTCGCCGTCCATCTCTTATTGCTTGCTCATAAATTTTGATAAGCACATCATTAAACAATGATTTTATTTCACCAAGATTTTTTAAATGAAGTTTATCAATTGCAGAAAGATTTTTCTCTTCTATTATTTTTTTCTTTGCAATCTCATCAATTAGTTCATTAACTGAATCTTTAATTATATCTGCAATTTTTATTGCATAATCACTTGTGTTAGTTTCAATAACATCTAAAATTCCATTAAAATCAGTTGCTTCTTCATATTTTGTAAATGTCCTTCTTCGCACTCCTGTAAATATCTTTTCTTTAAATTCAAAATACTTCGCTTCTAATTCCTGCTCTGGTAATTCAGTTTTATCAATAATAGGAGCAGGCAATTTCGTTTCATTTCGTGGTGGTAATTTCATCCAATCTCTTAATTTATCTTCATCTTCCGGTATAGGTCTAATTGCTTTTATTTGCACGCCTGTATAGTATTTATCTATAATCGTTCCTATATCATCTTGAACAAGTGATTTAAACCTAAATTTTGGATATTCTGTTACATTTAAATAATTATAATCAATAATTCCTCGTATAATTTGATTTTGTATTGCTTTTTCAGATACATCTTTACCTAATTGTTCAATATATGCTGAAAGTATATCATAATGAACTTTACCCAATGCGTAACTTCCTACACTACTTTGCTGTGCTGTAAGTGTCTGTCCTAATATCGTTTTTCTTATTTGTTCATTTATATAATTAAACGCATCAATAAACATTGAACTACCTCTTGCTTGCGATTCTTTTATTTCCAACTCCAATCCTTGCGGTATAAGAAGTCCAGTTTCTAATCTGAATTGTTTCAACATATTTAAAAGATTTGTTCTTACTGTTTCATCTATATTAGGGGGATGTTTCAAAACAGGTATTGGCATTCCATACTTTTCTAAAAACACAGCCCAAGCCCGTTCTATTACTTTTTTAATATACCACAAATCATAAAGCGACCTTATTCTTGGAGTACCAAAAGCATTTTCATATTTTTTATTAAATGAATAAATAACAAATTTTTCAGTTGGATATTGAGTTCCATAATCAAAACTTGAGATGTTCACTATACCATTTTCCCGAATATTATCAAAATCATCTGTATATATATTAAAGTATTTAGGATTTTTTGATTTTATTGCTTTAAGTATTATCTTACCTGCATATTTACCAGATTCTGCTTGTGTCCATATAAGTTCATTCAAAGAAACACCCATTTCTAATGCTCCCATAATTTCTCGCAAGTCATCATCAAACGAACCTTCAACATTTTCTAAATTATATAATACAAAATCTTTTTGTTCTATATGTTCTTTACTTTCAGAAGCAGGTATTACTTCCCAACCACTTGATAATCTTATTGTTTTAAGTGTATTTATTGAACTTTCTATTTCTGAATCTAACATCATTTGATTAAAAATATCAATTTTCTTTTTTGTAAAAAGAGCGTCTGGCGAATATGGTGTTATTTTCATCCGCTTGTAAATAGCGGTTTCGTCAATCCCAAATTCTACATCTAAATAAGGTTTAGTTGGTTTTGTGGAACTTACTCTCTGCCATACTTTTGTTAGTAATCCCATCTTATTATCTCCTTAAAATTTAAGATTATATTCTGTTTCACCTTTTTCTATCAACTCCATTATATTATCAAGCCCCGATGTGCTATGGTCCAATTCAAAACCTGATATTTTCTTTACATTTTCTTTTACCATTTCAACAGCATCACTAATTTTATCGCCCAATCCTATTACCGAACATACAGACGAAAAACCAGGCACAATATAATATTTATTATTTTGTTTCATAAATCTACGGAATTTAATATATGGTAATACTTCTTCATCTTTGATGTGGATTTCAAGCCAATGTTCACTTGCCCAATCGCTATTCAATGACACTCCAGCACCATATTTTGCTATCGGCTGTAAATCAATTACATTACCATCGCTTGCTTCCCAAATAAACTCTGGTAAATTATCATATATTTCAAGTTCAACTGCTGTAGGAACAGGCATTGCACTTCTTACTGTTGGGTCTATTAAATAACCTATTCCTTCTTTGTTTACTCTTATTTCAGTTGAAAACATTGATTTCGTTTTTAATCGTTCAAATACTTCAGAAAGTTTATCATTTACCAATCTTATCGGTTCTGGAAAGTTTGCATACTTATCTACTTTGGAAACATAGCCAGTTCCTTTCATTTCATAACCCCACATTGCTATGTCAGGATATTTACCATCAACCACAAAACCATCATATCCAGGCTCAATTCCTTCTATTACTTCCTCAACTATAAATTCAATTTTATCTTGTTTCGGTTCCACAGTTGCGGTAAGATAATCAAGAAACAATTTAGAACTTTCATAATCTTCGTGATAGAATGTTTCAATATCGCCTCTAAATCTACTTATTTTAATATATTTGTTATTATTTGATTTAAGAAACTTTTTAAGATTTTCAATTCCAATTATTTTTACAGTTTGCTGGGTAGGAAGCCCAACTTCATTTTGTATAGTTCTGCCATACCATCTATCATTTTCAAGCATCTCGCCAAGTCCAGCACCAAATACTCTGTAATTATGTTCTCTCAAATACTCAACTATATCATAATTGTAAGTATCAAAAAAACATATTAAATCAACATTATCTACATAATCCCAAAAGTTAGTTATTCTATAAACATTTTCATCTTGTAAACCATCGCCTATAAGTGCCTTATCTGATTTTGGGAATGCATCAGCCCAAGGTACATAATAATATACTTTATTAAACTTTTCACCAAGTTTCTGTGCAATACTTATGCAAAGTCCATAGTCATATATCAATATCGTTTTTTTAAATAAATCAATCATCTTATCACTCCTACATTTGATGCTGTAAATTCACTATCATTATTATTCACAGTTGCTATATTACTTATTGCTTTAATAAATTCTAATTTTGAAAATTTTTGTCCTTTGAAATGAGTATAAATAGCATAACGCATACAATCCATAAGATGGTCATTAAATTTAAGTGGTTCATCAATTGTATTACCTGCTTTATCTGTTCTGTATTTATATAATTTTATTTCTTTATTAAAATTTATATTTTCAGGATTACTATAAAACTTTATACTTTTGCAATAATCAATTCCATCTTTAACTGATTTATCTGCGGGTAAAATGTTAAAACCTTGATTAAATATTTCTTCTATCCGAGCGGGTTCAGATGCGTCCGCATATATCGGATACCGTTTGTCTTTTATAATTGTCCTCAACCTTTCAATTAAATCAGCATTAGTTAGTCCAGTTTCATATAATCGTTCAGTAAGATAAAACATTTTATCTTTAACACCTATTTCTAACAATGCAGTTGGATTATTATATCCAAAATCAAGCCCATATATCACTTCCTCAAATCTGTCAGGATAATTACTTATAATTTCATAATTATTAACATATATCAAATTCCCTAATTTACCATATTCTCCAAGCCCGTATATTTTCCAATATTCAGGGTCCTCATTTTTAAGATTTTCAAGCATCCCAATATATTCTTTTTGTAAAAATGGATTGTCTTTATAAGTAGAGTGAATTATTTCCACACCTTTTTTATATCTCAATATCTGATTTATCCATCCTTGCTCGTCAGTTGGATTTAATGCTAAATACATTTTATTAGGTTCTGATGGTAATGTAGGAGCAGATAACCGCAATTCTAATGTTATAAAGTCATCATAAGTAAATTCATTTGCTTCTTCCATAAATATATAATTATATTCTGTTGATTTTATTTTATCTGGGTCATCAATTGATAAAAAGTTAATAAAATTACTGCCAAGCGTTATTGTTCTGTCAGATTTATTATGTTCACATAAATAGTAATACTTATAATCTTTAAGTAAATCCACAAATACTTTATATGCGGTAAGTTTTAATGAAGGTAAGGTTTTACGAGTTATCAAAAATGCCTTGTTTTTCTCATTTATGAATTTCTGGATAAATAATTGAATAATAGAATAACTTTTAGAAGATCTTGCACCACCAATATTGACAATTATTTTTCCAGTAGCATTAAGGTTTTTCTCAAAAATGTCAGTTACTAATACCTTCCTTTTTGCTTGAACTTCAATTCCAGTTTTATTTATTTGTTTTTGTTTTTTCACTTTCTTTAGTAAAAATAATGGGTTCTATTTCTATTTTACCTGAATGTTCAGTTAAATTCTTTAATGCAAATTCTTCACTGTATTTTCTTTCAAGCCACCAAGCTGCTGCTTGCCAAGTATTTATTGCTGCTTTTTGAATTATACTAATGTTCCGCTTTTTGCATTCTATTTCTGCTTTTTTTACCCTTTCAGAAAATTCAGGTTTTTGCATCCAAACTGTAAAGGTCTCATAACTAATACCAACTAAATCACAGGTATCAGTTCTATTTATCCCTATTTTTAGATTATCACATATTTCTTTTATTATATCTTCATTATATTTCATAATAAATAATAATAACAAACCAATTAGTTATTTGTCAAGTGTTTTATTTTGAATAAAAATTTTGTTTAGGTGTCCATCCTCATTTTCACCGTTTCAAAAACGGGACAGTTATAACTTTATTGCTTTCAATCCTGTATATTTTTCCCAACGGTCTATTACAACTTGGCAATATATTGGTTCTATTTCCATACCATAGCATTTACGGTTTGTTTTCTCACAAGCAATTAAAGTGCTACCACTACCGAGAAATAGGTCTACAATAATATCGTTTCGTTTGGTATAATCATTTAATATATCTTCTAAAAGTTTTATTGGTTTTTGTGTAGGGTGCATTCTTTTTTTTATATCTTCATTTTTATCTTTTATAAGTCCTCGCCATTTGCAACGATAAATTCTTGATGGCTTATCCAAATTAGTCCAAATAAATTCACAATCAGCGAAATTATTTTGAATATAATTTTCTCCCGTTTTGTCCCAACACAACCAGCATCTTGAATTAGGTAATTTATTAGCAAAATAATTACCACCAAAAATTAAAACTTTTTCTGCATAATTTAATAAAAACATTGGTTCAAATTCTTTATCATCATTTTTTATAGGAATATAATAATTTGCTTGAACCCAGTTGTCGCCACCGACTTTGCCAAATTTTGTTTTGCCACCGCCACCAACTTTAATTATATTTATTCCATAAGGCGGGTCAGTAAATACCATATTTGCCTTTTCTTTCCCCATAAGTTTTTCTACATTTTCTTTTATAGTGCAATCCCCACATAGTAATTTATGTCTTCCTAATTGAAACATATCACCTATTTTTATATTAGTTTTCTTTACAATCGGCACTTCGTCATCTTCGGGTTTAGTATCTAATTGAAATATCTTGTCCAGTTCCTCACTTTCAAACCCTGTCTCTTTAAGTAAATCCTCTGAAAAGTTCGCTAAAAGGTCATAATCCCATTCACCGAGATTTTTGTTTAACCTCAAATTTAATTCTCGTTCTTTATTTTCTGATAATTTCCTATTAGGAACTCTGACATCTACTTCTTTTATACCGAGTTTTTGTAATTCCCGAATTCTAAAATGTCCACCGATTATGGTATTATTAGTATTTATAATTATCAAGGTCTTGACATTGTTTTTCTGTTGCCATACGGGGATTATAAGTAGCAGGTTTTAAATCTTTTATATTTCTTTTTTCAGTTCTCCAGGTTAGTTTTTCCATACCATTTGTTTATAACATATTTCAGTTATTTTGTCAAGTGTTTTTTTTATTTAATTATTTTTTTATTTTTAAGGTAAGCGTTTTTTGATAATTTGGTTGAAATTTTTTTCTCTACTATCTATTACTAGTGACTTGTAACTGGTAACTAGTATATTGTACTGTTATATACAGTGTCTTTCTTTTCTTTTCTTTATATTACTTTCTTTTCTTTTATAATCAAGTTAAAAAATAGTTATTTTGTGAATTATTTTGTGAATTATTTAATATAAATCTCAATTATATTTAGTTTTTTATAAAAATCTGTAATTTTTTGAGTTTTTAGAATAATTCACAATAATTCACTGTGAATTATTGAAATTGTTAATAACCTGTTAATAACTTGTTAATAACTTGTTAGTAATTCGTCTGAAAATTTCAACTTGATAAAATTATTTTTATATCATCTTCTATTTTAATCATTTTTGCTTTCTTTTTACTCAATGGTAATTCTATTTCTTTGGTTTTCATATTGCTATTTTCAAACTCGCTACATAGTTTATTCAAATCGTCAATATGGTATTCATTAAGTATTTCAAGGTCAATGTGTCTCACAGTAAACCTCCGCATTGAATTGTTTTATATCAATATTCCTTGTTTTAATCTTTCCTTTGCTATTTTACAGTATTTTTCACTTATTTCAATTCCTATATATTTTCTTCCGAGTTCTTTACAGGCGAGTAAAGTACTACCTCCACCCGCAAAACAATCTAATACAATATCATTTTCTTGTGAATGTATTAAAAGCAATTTTTTCATAAGTGAAACTGGTTTTTGTGTTGGATGTTCATTGGCAGTTGGTATATCTTGATTTACTTCAATAATATTACTACAAGCATTAGTTTTATCATAAAAATTATAGTTGTCTTTACTTTTACTTAACACAACTATATTTTCGTAAGCAGGTCTATACCGCCATCCTAATCCTATAAACTTTTTCCAAACCAATGTTTGAATTAAATGAAAATGTTTTATCGCTTCTATTGTAAATATTGCAGTGGAAGGAGTTTTACCACCACCACTACAACAACAACAACAACCAGTATCAGTTAAAATCCGCTTCCATTGGGGCAAAATTTGGGGCATTAAATTCAGCCAATTATTTAAATCATCATTTTGAATAAAATCGTGATTATCTGTTCGATTAGATTTATAATTTATCCCATATGGGGGGTCAGTAAGTATCAGATCAACCGATTTATCAGGCATATCTTTCATTATTTCAAGACAATCGGCATTATAAATAACACCTGCTTCTTCTTGAAAATATGGTTTAATCATTTTTTCTTCTCAAAAAACTTGCAATTATTTTTAGCATTTAATACTACTGGACTTTCCGCTTCATACCAACTATGTAGCCAACTATATTTGATAAACTTATTTTTTGGACTTAAACATTTAGCAGTATCATCTTCCCTTTCTAACCATTTACACTCATAACAAAATACCTTTTTACCCATAACAGCCCCCTTTTATTTTACTTTTACTTTAATACAAGTTACTATTATAATAGTATTTAATTTGTGTTTCTTATACTATTACAATAGTGGTTCTTCTATACTTTTTATTCTTGCTTTTGCA
>Ga0123519_10012617_pt1 | contig 12257 bp, 6 predicted proteins | sample YelNatPaOPRAMG02_FD_87396 | JGI IMG/M metagenome (GOLD analysis project Ga0123519, IMG submission 87396) | Hot spring microbial communities from Yellowstone National Park - Yellowstone National Park OP-RAMG-02 (version 2) | ecosystem: Environmental > Aquatic > Thermal springs > Hot (42-90C) ... | reverse complement strand
TATTCTGATTCGCTGTGCACTGTAACTTACAGGATTGCTTACCTTCTGTTGCATGTTCAGTTACTAACTCACCTGTAAATCCTTCTAAACTATCAGTATCACTATAATCTTCAAATCCATATAATACATCTTCGCTGCCTTTTTTTGCATCTTTTGTATCAGCAGAGAAACTTACTCCACTTACAAATAACAATACTACAAACATACTTAGAAATTTTTTCATACTCTCCTCCTTTTTTTCTATATACTATATACTTAATACTATATACTGTTTTTCTCTCACCTCCTTTCTATTTTTTCAGATAATCTAACACAATACTGAATTATCTTTTCTCTACATTCGTTAAAATAATTTTCATCCCATTTACCGACAGGTATTGGTTCACCTGTAGCATAGTGTTCAAAACTCCATTTTTTGCTTACTATAGAAATTATGTCATCTTTAATATCCTTTAAAAACCTTTCTGATTCATTTGCAAGTTCTAGTACTTCAGTTTTATTTAACTTCTTTGCCTCACTAATAAGTGTTTCCAATTTATAAATATATTTAACATCCTTTATACCTTCTCTTATACATTCCCAAGAAATAGTAGGAACTGGTTTATCATCCTCACCTAAAAATTTTTTTATTTTGGTAGCAACTTCACTATCTCCTCCTTTTTTCATAAAATCAACAGGTCTTCCATATTCACCAATCTGACACTGCCATGGTGTTACAGCACTTGCTCCTATAGCCCAAGCACAAAATCCAAAGACAAATCTAGGAAAAGTAGCTGAATGTGTTCCAAAAATATATGGATAATAACCAAACTTCTTTCCTGCCTGTTTAGTTTCTAAAACATCCTTATATGTCCATATACCATATATTCTATAATCTACCCAATCTGCAATACTTTTTATAGACTCTGGAGTAACAGCAGTCCATGTTACAGATTCCGGAACACTTTTAACTGCCTGTAAAAGTTCCTTTGCAATTTTAACCCTTGCATCTGGTGGATCAGTTGGCTTCACTCCATCTCCTACATTTGGTTCATCTGTTGGCATAATAACAATACCTGGCCAACCTTTTTCTTTGGACTTTTTTATATAATGGCTAACTATTTTCTTTGCTAAAGCAGGATGTATGGAAGAGTTATAACCAGTATAATTACCGAGATTTTTAAGTTTTGCTGATCTTAATACTGCGCCAGGATAAAAAAATACTGGTTTTGTAAATCCCAATTCTTTTGAAAGCATTTCTGCTGCTTCCAAATCTCCTAAAAATGGTTCTCCATTTACCTCCTGATAATCATGAGATTCTATACTTAACATATTAAGACCGGTTTCTTTAAATTTTTTAAATAACTTTTTACAATTAGCATAAACCTCTGATGATTTAATCTCTGATTCACTCTTTGCCATTGAAAGCGGAGACAGTTCAAACATCATTAACATTCCATAAACTACATTAGGAGGTGTCTCTATTGTAAAAGGTAACACTTCTAATTCTAAATCAATTGATGAAGAACTTCCTACAGAAGGAGTAACAGTAATCTTTCCTGTATATTTACCAGTGTCAGTTGAAGGTGGAACATAAATAGTAAGCCAGTATTCTCTTGTCTTTTCTTTATCTATGTGTATTCTCTTATAAGGCTCTAAACTTTTAGGAATAACCATGAAATACTTCATGTATTCCAATCCAACTCGTTGTGCCATATATCTTACTATTCTGATTTCAACATTATCTTTGGAAATTTTCCCGCCATTCTGATTAACCAAGTCACTAACATTTACAGAAACTTCTCCTAAATCTTTTAAAGGATATATACCAAAAGTTACTGGTTCATATTCACCCTTTGCTGAAATTATACCTATTTTATTTTTAATTTCATCTTGTTTTGGAATTGTAGCAGGATAAACTCTTTGCATAAAATTACGGACAAAAATCATATAACCTTTTGATTTGTCAGTTTCACTAATAGAAGGCATAGGTGTCTCTTCTACAAAAATCTGTTCAACATAACCCCTAAATTCAGTATCACTTGAAATAATCTTTGAAAAACAATTAAAACTAAAAACGAAATACATTAAGATTACAAATATTGCATTTTTCACTTTCCCTCCTTTCTATTTCACCTCTGGTATATTATTTAGTTCTTCTGCTAATTTTTTTCTCATCTCATACCATTTATTCTCATCAGTACTCCATTCTCTTGTACCCTTTGCTTTTGTTAATGCAGATGGAATCACCTCCTTTATAATTTTATCTGCAATACTTCCTTTCCCATAATTTTTCAGTAGATAGCAATATTCATAATCTTGATGCCCTCTGCGATACGCTTTCATTCTTAGCGAACTTAAAGGACCGTTTATATTAGAAAAACCTATTGTAGACAATTTATCCCCAGGATAAAATAATATTCCATTCCCCCATCTATCTTCTCCTGATTTATACTGTGCTCTTCTTAAAGGATCTTTTGACCAAAAATCCACTGCCCACCAGAAACTCCCATTTATTTTATATCGCCAACAAATATTAGACCATGTCCTTAATTCTATACCACTTGCATTTACACAATGAACACCTATTGCAGGATGCCCTGCATGATAAAACCAAACAGTTTGTCCTTCTAGCGCTTTAGGTGAAAGAAAATCTGGATTGCAAGCAGTTCCATTTGGCGCCCACCATCTTATTATATTACCTAAACCAAACACAGTAGATGGGTCAGTATGAGAAGTCCAAATTAAATGAATATTTTTTCCACCCGTTGCTTTATCTATAGCATCTTGTACCTTACTAAAACATTCTAATGCTAATGGAGATGTAGGAACTTCATCATAAATATATGCAAATAATCTTTTTTTATCCCATCCCTTACTTTTAAAATGTTCCCAGATATTTTTAGCATTTTCATAAATTTTATTTATATCCTTATCAGTTAACTTTCTAACTCCTCCAAAATTATCCTGAGGGAATGGAACTATCCAAAAAGGAACTCCTACTCCTTCACCAGGACCATAATAATTTTCTTCTTTTGTAAATAATTTTCCATTTAAGATACCCTCATATTTCTCATCATACCTTTTCCAATCCTTAGGTGCCCACTCCTGCCTTTCTGCTACTACAAAACGATGCTGATGAGCCATCTGATAATATCTCTTAAAAATATCCCACTTTGCAAATCCATACATCTCTCCATATCCATCTACATGAAATTCATCAGGTAGAGTAAACTTATGAACAGTTAAAGAAATCCCTATACTATTTACCTTCTTCCCTTCAACAGTAATGTCTACAGTTCCATTATAAACTCCTGGGTGTTTGCCTTTTGGAATATAAACATCAACCCAAATCCCTTGGTTAGTTCCATTAGATATATCAATATCAAAAGGTGCAGCAACTGGTTTATGAGAGTTATCATAAGGGTCATTAAAAGGAATTAACGGATCTGGATAATATTTATTATCTTCTAATACTATACTTGGAGGTCCCCAAGTATATGCTCCACTATCAACAAACTGATAAAATTCGTAGAATAATTCTACATTTGGATTTGATTTTATAATATCATCCTCGTTTTTTAAATCACTTATCTCAATATTTACTCCTTTAACATTTTTTTTAGCCACAAGCATTATTTGGAATCCTAAAACTTCGTTTCTCCCTCCATGTAATGTTATAAGTTTTTTATTTGAATCCCAAAAATGAGGTGATTCAGGAATTTCTCCATCTTTTGTTATTTTTTCACAATCTCCTATAACATATACCTCCAAATCATTTGCATTTAAACTTACTGGCAAAAAAACAATAAAAAATAATATTGTTCCTAAAGCATATCCTTTTAACCTTTTTCTCATACATTCCTCCTCTCCTATTATTTTTCTTCTAATAAATTAGCAATACTTTCCCGCAAATTATAAATAGCATTAAATTCATGAATATAATCTTCTTCATGAAGCTTTCCACTATCGCTGATTATTCCTTCTAATTTAAGATATTTTTCTGCTTCTTTTTTTAAAGAAGGAACCTTTTTAACTTTCTCATTTAATAACCATAAATACTCATAATCCTCCATTCCATCTCTTAATATTTCAAGTCGTAACGATGCCACTGGTCTATCCGGATTATGACCAGGATAAACAAGTACACCCTGACCGTTTTGTTCTTTATAATTTGCTGAGTTTTTCCAAGGATCTCCACCTTCCCAATAATTTGTTACCCATGTTAACAAACCAGTAATATTATACTTCCAACACATAAGAGGCAATATTCTTGTAGTAATTCCGGGAAAATCCATTGCTAAATTAGGAGCACCCGATGGACTTGAGACATAAATCCACACTTCATTCTTTGGACCCTTATCATCTGGATTATTTATAAATTTATCTGCAATTTTTTTATCATATTCTGCTATACCTGCACACCAGATATCAATATCATCTCCCCAATGGTCACCTGGCTCCCACATTGCATGAGCACATTTCATAACAGCAAATCTTGAATTAGCATTATGCAACATTGAAGATACCCATAATATCACTTTATCCCCAACTGCACTCTCATCATCTGCATAAAAATACGTTTTATCAATCAATCCTAAACTTTCACAGATTTCTCCAAATTTTTTATATTTTGAAAGCAATGAATCAATATCTCTTTTATTTTTGGGCCATCCGTTCCACATACCAGGACACCATAATGCAAATCTACCCATACCATGCTTTTTATAAAATTCTACATCTGATTTAAAATTTAAAGTAGTGGGATCAAAATAAAACATAGGACTTATTCTATGTTTCAATAAAAATAACGAATAAATTCTTTTCATCTCTTCTGCATCTTTCTTTGGATGAGCAAACCCTGCTTTAAAAAACTGTGGATATATATCAAAAGCAGTAGTTAAATGAGTTTCATCAGGTAAAGTAAAATTAAAAACTTTAAGTTTAATAGTTAATGGTAGCGTATATGAATTAGAAGGTTTAATACTAATTTTTCCTTCATAAATTCCGGAATTTATTTCCTTTGGAACATAAAAAGTTATCCAGATAGGGAACAATTCTCCTTTTTTAGCATCATCATATTTATCTATTCTCTCTTCATCAAATGGGATTAAAATATCTGGCCACAAACCAACTCTATATGATAAATAAGGAGGAACAGTAGTATTAACATATCCTACAATTCTTGGTTCAATATTTTCCTTGGACAAAATATCTCCATTTTGACTCTTAAAATCAGAGATTTCTACTCTTATGTTTTCCAAATCTTTAGTAAATGGCAATAAAACTATCTGAAACCCCTCGTATTCATTCTTTGCTGAAGAAATAGTATAAGAAAGACTGTTAATACCTTCAAAAGGACTATCCTTGAATATTTTTTTAATATTACAATCAAAACCAACTGCATATTCTGGATTAGTAATATTTATTTCTTTAATCTGGGAATAATAACTTATATTTTTAAATAAATTTATTGATAAATCATTCTCCAAATCTTTGAGCTTATCTTCTAACACTTGTGCAGTTCCTTTTTTTAATTCTGCTATAGTTTTTTGAATATCTTTAAACTTTTCATCTATTTCATTAAGCCATTTTAATATATCTTTGTATTTGTCATCTTTACATTCCAATCCTTTTGTTGCATCAGTAAACTTCACTTGTAAATTAGTTACTTTATTTTTAGCAAATAAACAAAATTCGTTTAAAAGAATATCTCCCATTCCTAATAATTTCCCAAACCTGTTAGGATTTTGAAATCCACCATAAGTACATGACCAGCAACTAATCTCTTCAGGAGTATTTCCCTTTTTAGTTCTCTCTCTATTAAGGTTAATCCTCCATGTAGAAGATACTCCTGTTTTAACATTTAACGAAGCAAAAGGAATAGCACATTCTACTATCCAATTATCTGATTTACTTAATGTTTTTACCTTAATATTAGAATCCCATTCCTTTTTAAATGTCCTATTTTCATCTATATACTCATCAAGAACAACTCCCTTAGGATTTATAGCAATATGATAATAATCTTTAGATTCTCCCTTAGGGTCAATAAAAATTTCAACACAGTCATCCATCCAGATAGGACCATCTTTCTCATTATGCTTAAAAACTAATTCTTTCATTATTGATTCTTTACAATCAAATCCAATATACAAATTTTTGTCATCTGCTAATATATATCCTTCTGTCTGTTGCCGAACTAGTTTACCTCTCTGCCAATCTACAAAATCACCTATTTTATTTGCAGATTTCCAGCAATTATCGTTTAATTCTCCATCAATATTTGGAGGAGTATTTGTAAATGTTACCTTAACTTCTGGAATTGGTAAGACTAAACCATACACAGTATTTAGTATGTAGAATATAGTAGATAGCGTTATAGTTATACGCATAAAAACCCCCTTATTTACCTTATTACACAAACTTTATATGTATCTACACTATTTATATTAAATAAAATTTTATTCCCTTTAACTTTAAACTCAGTTTCTTTTGTCTTATCTTCATCTGGAGAAATTAATTCAATCTTTGATTTCTTTTTATTTACCCTTAAACTTACCTTTATATTCTTTATTCTTTTATTAACATTCGCATTGATTAAATGCAAAATAATAACATCATCTTTCCCTAACAATTCAACAATAGTTCCATAGGGAGCTTTTATATCTATTATTTTTTCATCTTTAAGTAAATCATTTATAGCATTTACTATTTCTTTATAATTTTCTGGCAAATTCCAATATTTTGGGTCTATATACCAATCTTCTATTTTATAAGAATATGGAACTTTATGTTTTATTTCCTTTATGTATTTAATTTTATTCATAAAATCACTAAAAGCATTTCTTTCCCTTTTTCTATACCATTCATTATATTCCCCTGTTTTTTCTGTAATTATTAAATTTCCTCCTCCCTTTACATATTTCAATATATCTTTAACCTGCTCATCTGATAAACATTCTATATTTGGTAAGATTAAAATAGAATATTTTGATAAATCTTTTAAATCTTTATCTAAAACTATATCAAATGGAATCATTGATGCAATTAGTGATTGAATGATTGCTACATTTGAATAATATGGATCTACCCTGTTATATGCTAATGAATAATATGATTCTAATACTCCTACTTGTGCTAATGAGTAAGTATTTTCATATAATTCTTTATTTTTAATTCTAAAATCTATATATTTTTTTCTACATGGCCATCCTTCTGTATTTAATATATAACCTAAATTCCCTATATTCCCTTGATTAAATGCTAAATTCTCTGCCATATATTTTTAAATGTTTTTCTGATTTATAACTATTATTTGGTATAACAAAATTTCCCATTGCTCTTGCTAATTTATATGACCTTATGCTTGAAAGAATTCTTTTATCTTTTGTAATTTCTAAATGGGGATCATGCTCATTATAAAAACCATCCATAAATTTTCCTAATCTATATAAATCTATGCCACTCCAAAATATAGAATTTTCACCCCAGTAAGGATAAACATTATATTCTAAGATTATGTTAGGATTTATTCCCTTTGCAAATTTCCAAAATCTTTCAAAAACATTTTTTAATGCTTCAGCCCTGAAATCTAACCATTCTTGAAGAACTGGATCAACTACTTTATAGTATGTTAATGGAGAATTCCATCTATTCCAATTAGGAGGCTCAATATATCTTAAATCACTAAAGCCAAATCTATCTTCTGCAATCTTTTTACCTTCTTCTGTATTTGTTTTATATTTTTTATTTAAAAATTCTATAAACTTTTCTTTACATATTTCACAATGACAGGATTCTGGTTCAGGAACTAATCCTACATTATCAAAGCCTATCATATCTAATTTAACTTCCTTAATTCCCATTTCTATTACTTTCTCTAAATACTTTATATAACTCTCTTTGTTTATACAAGGAGCATACCTAAATAACTGATGTCCGTATGTTATACCAACTTTCTCACCCAATTGATTAATCCTTGCCCAATTTTTCGATTCAGGCTCCTCTAAATAAAAAGTCTCATACTGAAATGTTCCAAACTGTAAGTACCCTTGTACTTTTATATCGTATTTATGACATAGTTTTACAAATTTTTTTGTCTTTTTTATTTCTTCTGCCTCAGTTTTTAAACCAAATCCTTTGTAAAAATGTGTTCTAACTACTGTTATACCTAACTCTTTTAATTTTTTTACAGTCTCTTCAGTATGTTCCTTTTCGTATATTTTATCTTCATTAACATGTAAATGTCCTGTTCTTCTTCTAAAAATAAGCGGTTCATGATGTCCCATCACTATAATATTCATAGATTCTCCTTTCTCCATAATTTTTTATTTAACTATGCAAAACTTACCTTTACCATTACCATCACCTTCAAGCGTAAAATAATATACTCCACTTGCCACAGGACTACCATTTTCATCTTTTCCATTCCAACTCATTCTACCAGAACTGCCAAAATCACTATATAAAAGAGTCCTTACTAAATTCCCATTAGAATCAAAAATTCTCATTGTTAATGATAAACCACTTGGAATATTAACAAATTTTATAAATGAATTATCTGTGAGTCTCCATGGATTAGGATAAATTAAAACCTGAATCTTTGTATTTCCACCACTACTTGATGGAGGAGTTATAGGACCACTTCCAAATTCATAAGGACCTATATCATATCCAGATCCAATAGGTCTTCTATATCCATCAGCATCTAATGTTAAATCAGAAATAGAAGTTCCTGAATCAATCGCAGGACTTATAGATTGAAGATGAAAATCGTAAGAACTAACATTAATAAATAAAGGGTCTGCTTGAATAGAACTTGTCAAATCAGAAGAAGTTAAAGCACCATTAGAAGTGCAATTATATACAATATTATGGTCAAAACTAAAACTTCCTCCATTGTTTACTACTGCTATCTTCTCTTTATAAATTATAGTATTAGTAATACGAATATTTTTCCCTCCAATTATTATTCCTCCCCAGTTTGTATTATTATATACGAGACAGTTTGCAATTACTGAATTATCTCCTCCTATTTCTATACCTCCTTCTCCATCATCCTGATAATTATTGTATGCAATACAATTATAAACTTTACAGGGATGATTACTTGCTCCTAATTTAAATCCAGCACCCCAGGTAGGTCCTCCTGGAAGTGAATTATTATATGCAATACATCCTTCCATATATACTGGCGCATCTAAATCAAATCCATCTGAAAGATTATTATATGCTTTACATCTTATAAAGGAAATATTAGATTTTGTTCCATAATGTCCAATACATACTCCATCTGTTCCTCCAGTACATTTATTATCATGGAATTTACAATTTACTAAAGTCAAATTTGTTAGTTTATCAGTACCAGCATTACATCCAAAATCAGCACCGTTATTCTCATTATTATAGAATTCGCAATTCTCTATATATATGTCTTCTAATCCACCTGCAGGAAAATTTACTGTCAATCCATTAGAACCAGAACTAAGCCCGTCATGAACCTTACAATTTAAAATTTTAATATGGGAATTTCTTATATTGATACCTTCTACATAAGTTGTAACTTCAAATCCATCTACTATTATATAACTTCCCGCTATTCTAATTCCTTTACCAGTTCCTGGTTTAACCAAACAAGCTCCATCTGCTTTAAATGTTATATAATTATTAGGAGAACCAGAAACCGTAATATCAGCAGTTTCAATATATGTTCCTGACTGAACTAAAACAGTATCACCACCAGATGTAGAACTTCCTGCTTTTGTTATTGTCTTCCATGCAGTAGATAAACTTTTTCCATCATTTGCATCACTACCAGAAGTTGAAACATAATAAGTAGCACTGTAAAGACAGTATTCAGTATATAGTACAAAGCACATAACATATAAAATTAATCTTTTCATAATAATCTCCTTAAAAAATTGTAATGTATTTAAAATCTATTGATACAATGACTCTTGTAATTTTAAAAGTGCCTGACCAAATTCATCAGTATATTTCTCATTTTTCTCAAGTAAACTTTTTAACTCATTTATAAAATTCTCTGATATATTTACATCCCCTAAATTTATTGATAGAATTTTGATTTCTTTTGGCATATTTGGTGGTGCTCCACTTTTATCTGGATTTGCTCTATCCCAACTTCTAAATGAAGAAGCATATACTCTTGCTCCTATCTGGTCATCATATCCATAAGTATCTCCTGCTACCCAGTGGCACCATATTCTCTTCTGTCCACCTGCCCCTCCTGCACCTGTAGCATTATTATTTACCCATTTAATTATATTATAATTTACATCGTTGTATATAGAACCTATAAATCTTATACCATTTGCCGTTGGAGAATATGAATCAACATAATTTTTCCAAAAAGGATCATTTAACAAAGTAGGATCCTGCCATTCTCTATGCCCACTTCCTTTTGACATTATTCCATTAACAGAAAGTAATCCCATTTGATTAGCATAATTTGGACTATAAATATAATGAAACTCGCTACCCCTTAAATAATCCCTAACTATACTATGAAACAATGCTACTTTATTTAATGTTATTACCTTTCTTATACCACTTTCACCATATGCATTTGCCCATGACTTCTTACCACTTGTAACTACTGGTGCATAAGTCTCATCTAAATACATTATTTTTGCAGAAATTAAACCTACTGGACAAGCATCCGGACTATCCTGACCTAAGAATGGGTCATATATATCATAACTCCCATTACTTCCTCCTGTTGTAGTCCTTAAATATGGCGCATTTATAGGTCCTACATATATATCTTCCATACATACTATTGTTACAGGTGCTCTTGGAATACCATATACTACTACAGGCATCTCAGAAAATATTATTCCATATTTATTTGGATTATTAGGATCCCTTGGGTCCCGAGGAGCATTTTCAGGAGTTATTTCACTTAAATTCAACTTTACTACCTCTACTGTTTCTCCTAATCGCACTTCGAATGATGAACTTTCATCTCTTGCCCATATTCTTGAAATGTATGCACCACCAGGAGGTTTTGCTCCAAGAATACCATTCCCAAATGTTACTACTCCTGTTGTATAATTTATCTGATATACCTTTGCAGATGCCTTTTCTTCTGGTGTTATATACCCTGCTGCTTCCAATCCAGAATCTGTGAGGGCAGATACTCTTGTCCATTTTTCTCCATTTATATAAATTTCCTCTGTTCCATCTGCTACGGGCAAAGAACTTTGTGTTGGCCAACCATGACCCCCTTCTAACATAATATCCAAGGTAGTAGTCCAGTTATTAGGTACTACATCAGGAACCTTTCCATCACCCATTGCAAACCATCTTCTCCATTTTCCTCCTACAGGACCACTTTTAAAAACTCCTTTTGCCCATTCAATCGGATACTGAAACTTAATCAATCTTGATCCTTTATCTATTGTGTATGAAGTCATAGGAAACTGCCAGTCTCCTACTGGCATAGATGCACCTGCAGATAGCTGAGCTTGTTCTGATGAAATTAAAAATACATTCTTTACATAATCTATATCTATATCAGATGGAATTTTTACATCAAATCCATCAGATCTATTAAAAAATACAGGACCTAAACTTGTTTTAGGATACCCATATCCTTGCTTACCTACCCAACCTCCATTTGGTATAGAATAAAATTCTAAACCTGAGTGTAAAACATCATTTATTATCTTTACTACTTTTCCATGTTTTGGAGTCTCTCCCTTCTTAAAATACCATTCGTCTGTTATTAAATGTCTAAATTTATTATAACTTATACCTGTAGTCCTTGGCATCTTTATATAATTTGCTCCTCCTGAACTATCTTGAACTAAATCATACTTGTATTCCTGTCCATCAGAAGTAGTCTTTATCACTGTTGTAGGATATGCCTGTTTATCATAAGGCTTAGCACCATCGTATGCATAATCCCACCATGCCCAGTTCCAACTTCCACCTCCATAACTCAACGGTGACTTTGGTGCCGGCCATATATCTATTCCATTCTTCGCTGCATAAAATATTGTAGGCCAATCATTATATGAAAATCTCCATAAAAGCGGAACATTCCCTTCTCCAAATAATAAAGTCCCTGGAGCACAGTAGTACCCTCCCGGAGAACCTGCTCCTCTAAATAGTACTTTACCACTTGCTCTAAGAACTGGACCATAATCGTCTTTACTCTTTACAAATGCTATTTCATTACCCCTGGTTACAGCTAAAAACCCGATATTTACATTCCCATTAACATGAACTGGTCCAAAATAATAACTATCCTC
>Ga0123519_10012615_pt1 | contig 12257 bp, 10 predicted proteins | sample YelNatPaOPRAMG02_FD_87396 | JGI IMG/M metagenome (GOLD analysis project Ga0123519, IMG submission 87396) | Hot spring microbial communities from Yellowstone National Park - Yellowstone National Park OP-RAMG-02 (version 2) | ecosystem: Environmental > Aquatic > Thermal springs > Hot (42-90C) ... | reverse complement strand
GCACCCCGCGGCGCGGTCGGCCCATTCGGGTGGGCGCGAGTTACACGCAACGTTGGAAGGTGGAACGCTGCTTTGCCTGGATGGACAACTGTCGCCGCTTGGTTGTGCGCTATGAACGGCATTTGCACATCTATTATGCGTTTTGTTTATTGGCCATCATCTTATGGACTGTCAACCGAATTTTGGAATAGGTTCTAAAGTAGATACCCGATTTTGTGGTACACAATTGCCAGAACTGGTTTGCAATAAGATGTACACAATTATAGTAGCCCAACGTCGCGGGCCAAGTCCAGGATCTCCTGTAAAAAGCGGTGGCGTGAGTTCATGTGACAATAGCCATCTGTTCAATAAATGGTTCGACTTCGTGTTCGGTGAGTAGCCCAAGTTGGCGACGAAGGAGTCTCAATTGCTGACGCTCGAAGTCACTCATCCTGACGCCGTGCCAACTTTGGTTGGCTTGCCACAACGTGGCGAATACCAACTTCAGACAACTCTTCTCGGTGAAGAAGCGCGGGATGGTCTTGGTACGCCGTCGTTGCTCCAGGAAGCTGCGTTCCAGCAAGTTGGTGGTGCGGATGGACTTATGGTGCACCCGTGGACAGCGCAAATAGGCGATACACGCCGGCCAATCATCCTGAAAGGCCTTCATCGCCGAAGGGTAACGTTCTTGGTACTTCTTGAGCACATCTGCAGCCACCATCTCGGCCACCACTTCATCGGGGGTGTGGTAGGCTGCCTGCACCGCCGCTTTGATCTCGTCACGCCTATTGTCCGACACCTTGTCAACCACGTTACGCACCTTATGAGCCAGACACCGTTGGCGCAGGCTGCGGGGAAAGACCTCCTCAATCGCCCGCATCAGGCCGGGAGACCCATCACTGGTGATCAGCACCGGCGCACGCAGGCCACGCCGCACCATATCACGCAAGAAATCCAGCCAGTTCTGGTACGATTCCTTGTTGCCCAGCGCCAGATGCAACAGTATCTTCCGCCCATCCGCACAAATGGCCCAGGCACACAGGATGCCTTCTTTGCCAGCACCCTGCAGACGCAACGACTCGTACACCGCATCCAGAAACAGGTACTCGACCTCGAAACCCGACAGATCTCGCCGGCTGAATGCCTCGAAATCCTGCCACAGCGTTTCGGTCAACTCGCTGACCGCGCTGCGGCTCAGCAGCCGCTCGCCAGTGGCTTCCTCAAGCGCCGCCTCAATGTCACGCGTGGAAAGGCCGCGCGTATACATCGCCACCGCCAATCGCTCCAACACATCGCTGTGACCGCGCAGCGCCGTCATCACCTGCGAGCGGTAGGTGGCAGGGCCGTCGCGCACCTGAGGCACCTGCACGCTGATCTGGCCTTCGGCGGTGTGCAGGTATCCAGGTTCGTAGCCGTTGCGGTAGCCCCGGTGTTCCTGATCCGGTTGACGGCGCTGGTAGTGCTCACGACCCAGATAGTCCGTCACTTCTTGCTCCAGCATTTCTTGAACCAGCCGTTCCACGCCCAGCCGGACGACAAGGGTGACCACATCGGCTTCTCCCGGCACACCGTCACGCAATACCTGGTTGATGCGTTGGCGAACTATTTGACTTGGTGGTATCCTTTGCATGGCGTGAGGTCCTTTCCCTGGCTGCGGCCAGGCTCGTGGTGTGTTTATAGCATACCGCATTGTACCTCACGCCACTTGTTTTTACAGAAGTATAGTGACATCACTGCGCTGGGGGTGCATGCAGGAAGGAGGTGAAACTTTGTAAATAGCAGGCAAAACCCTCATGCGCAACAGCATCCGGAAAGCCTTCCGAGCCAAACTTCTAGCGGCTCTGCGCAATGATCTGAAGGGCGCGCGTAATGATCCAGTGCGCTAGGATTAGATGGAGTGCTAAATTGGATCCGCGTGCCTCTTTTGAGGTATTTTGTCCCTATCTCAGTAATACGATTATGCTGCTCTTATTCCATCTTTGTGAGAGCAGTACGGGTGGCGTACATCTCCATGTGCGCTGGTACTGCGGACACTACAATGGGCACTTCTACCCTCACTTCGCCTTGCGCTGGTACTGACTCCAGGGGAGCATAGCCTCCCCCAATAATGTCACCTGCGGCGTTATAAGCCACTGCCGAGAGGCGCAATTGTGTCACGCTTTGCGGATGCGAGTTAACCAGACGGCCGGTTGCATAGGGTTGTGTTTCGTCATCCCGGTAAGCTGCATCCACAACGCGAAACGGTGGGCTGCCAGCAGAAAGCTGGTATTTGCCGGGCAATACTGCTACTTCCACCTGTGTGATGGGTTCCTCGTGGTCTAACGGCAAATTACCCCCTACTCCCAGCTTCTCACCTGGTAGCAGTACCTCCAGGAGACCGTCGTCTGTCGCCAATACTTCTCCCATGGCGTTGTAAGCGGTCACATGATAGTGAATCTCACGCACTACCAGCGTGTCATTGGGGTTCTCCAGAAGGAATGCGTAGCCGAACTGAGTGCCGCGCTGCCCGAATCCTTGCTCACCCAGTATCAACGGACGTGCACCGGGTGGTAAGCCTTCATCGGGCCATGTTACGGCGGACTGACTAGAAAAGCTGGGGTAGAGCTCCACCCGTGAGACCTCGGCGGCGCGACTCAGTGAGGTGATCACCCCCAGTGAGCCGCCAGCCGGGATGAAAGCCAAATAGCTGAACCCACCACCCACAATCCTGCCGGCGGTATCATAAGCGATAGCGGAGACACGCACGCTTGTGATATTGCGTTCAAACGGGTTGCGGATAACACCGGAGACGGTGGCGCTCGGCAAAGCATGGTAGCGCACATGCTCCACTGAGAGGAACGGGCTTGACCGCACCGTTGTCAACTCGCCGGCTCCCAGTTGCACCATGATTTTTGTCACGCGTGCTGAGCTGGGCACAAACAAAGTGCCACCGATGCCCAACGTCTGACCGGGCAGCACTAGAACGATTGGCCCATCATCGGAGGCGAGCACATTGTTTGCAACGTCTTGAGCGATGACACGATAGGCAGAGCTCTGCAACGCACGTTTTGTGTCGTTGTTGCGTATTAGGAAAGCATAACCCACGCGCGTGGTGGAAGCAATCTCTGTGGTCTCCTCCTGACCGAATCCCTGAGCGATCAACTGCAGTGCTCCGCTTGCCTGACCAGGAGCTACCTCGGTAAGCGAAATTGTCTCGTGCTCAGCAACAGGACGTAACAGCGGGGTAACCACGTTTGCTATCGTCAATACTAAGACAAACGCGACCAACAACCAGAAATATTCTTTGCTCATTAAGGATTTCTTCATCGCGGCCTCGCAGCGATGGTATGCGGCCAGAATGGCAACTTGCTCACATCATACCTCATTTTTCTATCGGTACGCAACGTGCAAACCGGCGTTCGACAATAGGGCAAAGACGGGGCATCTGATGATGCAAAATACTCACCAAAGTGATAATGGGTATCTGCGGAGTATACCGCTGAAGCGCCATATCCCTGTTTAGCCGTGCGGTGGAGTGGTGATGCCCAATGGTGCGAAAGGGATGCGGAACATCGTCTTCTAGCCGCTGTCATCACCGTTGTTGAGCGCATCATCGTGCCAACCAAGCGCTTTCGTGAGATCCATACTCCGATCCTACCACGCTACAACCGTTGCCACATTACGCCATGCGGTAACGCGGATCAGAACCACCTTGAGTTCAGCAATGAAACGATAAACACGTGTCAATGGTCTCTTGCTTGTTACAGGCCGCGTTGAGGTAAAGTCTGGACGTGTCTCACGTGAAAGGCTGCTCCTTCGCCAAGTCTGTCCGCGACGGTGGAACCAAAGCGGGATGCGTTCACCTGGCGTGTAGGAAGTCAGCATCCGCGATTGGGACACTATTTGAGGGCAGTGCTGTCGCTCTGAACATCGGTGCAAAGACTACAACCTAAAGCACAGGCACCGGATAGTAGTTTAGGCATCTCGCATGGTTCTTCCCGAAGATGCCATTCGACTGGTCCAATTTGCAGATCAAGGGCAAATGATAGCTAGAAACAAGAGAAACAAAGGTGCTGTAGGTGAGTTGGATGCAAAGTTCCTTGTTTGACAATTTGCTTTCTTTGCCATAATATGATTATTCAAGCTTTGACTATGAGAGACATCGAAACATACCGGGTAGCTTTATCGATATTTGGGAGGAAGATTGACATGAAGCTTCGAGCACTTCTGTGTGCTTTATTGGTCAGTGGCTTCCTAGGCGCGCTGTTGCCTCACCCCGCTGCTTTGGCTACCCCGCTTCCGCAGGGGGTAGCATGCGCGATGGAATATGTTGTCCAGCCTGGTGACCAGCTAGGTGCTGTCGCACAACAGTATCTGGAGGATAGGCAGGCATATCCGGCTATTGTGGTGGCCACCAATCGCAAACATGCCTTGGATGCCTCATTCGCGCAGATCGACGATCCTCGCCAGATTGTCCCTGGCTGGAAGCTATGCATTCCTCACATCGCTGATGTGCCACTGCTTATGGCCGCTGTCGAGCCTATTGTCGGTGTGGAAGTTGTAGATGCGTTGGGGCGCATTGTGAGGTTTCCCGAGCTACCACAACGCGTTGTCGCAGCTGGCAAAGCGGTGCGCTTAACGGTGGATACACTCTACCTCTTTCCTGAAGCCAGAGAACGTGTGGTTGCAATGGAAGGACGTTCTCCCGAAATGGTTGAGTTTCTCTCCTTAGTCAACCCAAAACTGGCACAAGTGCAGTTCCTGGAGCGCAACGCTGGGCCGGAACAGATTGTTGCGGCCAAACCGGATGTTGTCATTTTGAAGAGCTATCTAGCCGACAAGCTGGGCGCACCTCTGATGGAGATGGATATTCCGGTGGTCTATGTTGACTTGGAGACGCCCGAGCAATTTTTCTATGACCTGGTCACCCTGGGTCAGCTGTTTGGCAATTCAGAACGCGCCGTTGAGGTGAGCGACTTTTTCCATCAGCGCATCGCTGCGGTGGCACAGGTTGTGCAGGGCCTCTCTGAGGAGCAAAAACCAAAGGTTCTGATCCTGCAATACAGTGCGCAGGGTGGGCAGATTGCCTTCAGCGTACCACCAGTGGCATGGATCCAGACAATTGTGACAGAGATGGCTGGTGGTCGACCGATCTGGCGTGAGGCAGCACAAGGTGGTGGCTGGAACATCGTCGGCCTGGAACAAATCGCTACTTGGGATCCGGATGTAATCTGCCTAGTCTCCTATTTCAGCGATCCTGAAGCTGCCGTCGAGACACTTCGCGGCGATGAACGTTGGCAGGCACTCAAAGCAGTGCAATCGAACCATCTGGTTGCTTTTCCCACTGATTTTCTCACTTACAGCTGGGATCAACCTGATCCACGGTGGATTCTGGGCCTCATGTGGTTGGCAAAAACGCTGCATCCGGACCGTTTTGCCACTCTGGACATGGGGCTTGAAACGTATCGCTTCTTCGGGCAGCTGTATGGGCTTGATCGAGCTGTTATCGAAGAAAAGATTATGCCGATATTGCGAGGAGTCCCTCATTGAGCGCAGCTTACCACAATTACAATCACCGCACAACCAGGCAGCTGCGTTATTTGGTCATTGCGTTGGGGTGTTTGTTGTTCCTTTCAACATTGTGGGGGCGCTATCCGGGGGCCTCACTGTTATCGCCTACAGGGCTGTGGCAAGATCCTCTAGCTCAGCGTTTGGTGGTGACGCTGCGATTGCCGCGGGTCTTGATGGCCTGTCTGCTGGGAATGGGATTGGCAGCTTCAGGTGGCACACTGCAAATGATCTTCCGCAATCCGCTGGTGGAACCGGGCTTTTTGGGTGTCTCGCAAGGAGCAGCTTTTGGTGCTGCTTGTGCCATTATGCTATTCGGCGCAGTGCCTTTTGCTACCCAAAGCTTAGCACTCTTTTTCGCTGGTCTTGGTGTAGTGCTCTCTTATCTGCTGGCACGGCACATACGCTTCGGGGGATGGGTGTTGCGTCTGGTACTGAGTGGCATCGCCATTTCGGCCCTTTTCGCTTCGGGAGTGGGCGTGCTCAAATATGTGGCCGACCCGTTGACTCAATTGCCTGAGATTGTCTTCTGGATGCTGGGAGGTCTCTATGCCGTTACGTGGTCGAGATTGTTGAGCATTCTGCCCATCGTGTTGCCCAGCTTGATGGTGATCTTACTCATGCGTTGGCGGCTCAATTTGCTTTCGATGGGAGAGCAGACCGCCTTTTCACTGGGTGCTGCTCCCACGCGTGAGCGCGTAATTGCTCTGGCGGCTGCCGTAGGCGCCACGGCAGCGGTGGTGTCTATATCTGGCGTAGTGGGTTGGGTGGGACTAATTGTCCCACATATGGCACGTCGCCTTGCTGGCAGTGATGCGCAAAAGTCGTTACCGATAGCATTGCTGATAGGAGGTATCTTCGCACTTGTCTGTGACAATATGGCGCGTACGTTGTTAGCTGGAGAAATCCCTCTAGGAACACTGACTTCACTGTTTGGTGCCGCTCTCTTCATCGTGCTGATGACCACTGCCAACCCATGGCTGCGTGGCGCTCGTTGAGGCTCTATGGACGCGATCATTGCATTGGAAGATGTACGCTTTGCCTATCGCGGTGTTTCCCAGTACGTGTTCTGTGGCCTTGATCTATCAATCCCAGACGGAGCGTTCGCTGTGATTTTGGGTCCTAACGGAACCGGCAAGACCACCCTGTTGCATCTCATTCTGGGTTATCAGCGCCCTCAGCATGGGAAGATCTATTTAGCTGGTGAGCTTCAGGAGCAGTACACCCGCCGTGAGATGAGCCGTTTGGTTGGATTGGTGCCTCAAGACGAAGCGGTTGCTTTTGATTTCAGTGTGCTTGAGTACACTCTGCTAGGTCGTGCACCCTATATTGGCCCCTTGGATATGCCGACAGATGACGATGTCCGGATTGCGATGGAAGCGCTTGAGATAGCCGGTGTGGCCCATTTGTGTATGCGCTCGATCATCTCGCTAAGCGGTGGGGAGCGTCAGCTGGTGGCTATTGCCCGGTCACTGGCTCAACAGCCACGTATTCTGTTGTTGGATGAACCTACCGCACACCTCGATTTGAGCAACCGCAACCGTATTCTGTGCGTTCTACGCACTCTGAATCGACAAGGCACTACAGTTGTGATGAGCACCCATGATCCAGTTGCGGCTGCTGCAGTAGCGGATTTTGTCGTGTTGATGCGTGATGGAAAAGTGGTAGAGGCGGGCCGGCCGGAGGATGTTTTCACCGCAGAAAAGTTAAGCATTACCTACGGCGTGCCGGTGCAGGTATTGCGTCTGGAAGAGCAGCTCATCGCCTTCAACCCCCTAAGCTAGAGCTTTCTTTTCGACCGGATGCGATCCCTGGAGAAGTTGACATGGACCCGGACGTTGTGTTACAGTCAAGTTTGTGGGGAGAGAGGTGATACTGCAGTCGGAGAGGATGGGGAAGCCTGTTCCTGATGCGTGATCCGACACCCGAAGAACATGTCGAGATCATACGAGCCTTGGAATCAATGCAACCGTCACCGCCGCTTGGTTCCAGCGAAATGATCCGTTGGGCCAGGTATGCCAAAATACTGGAAGTGGCCCAGAATCAATTGATCATCGCACAAGATAGCTTGCCCGATTATCTTTATCTGGTGCTTTCTGGCCAGTTGCGTGCTATTGGCAACTCAGGTGGCCGACTCCAGGTGCTAAACTACCATAACGCGCCCGCGTTTGTCGGCGAGTGCGGTGTTGTGCATCATACGACGCGTACGGCGTCTGTGGAGGCCGTTTCAGATGCCAAGCTAGCCTGTTGGTCTATGGAAGATGTCACCCGGTTATTGCGCGCCAACGAAGCAATGCGTGCACATCTGAAAAGAACCTATGCCCTTTACCTCGAACATGCAAGGCAACAGTTCCCCGGTAAGCAATGGGATGAGACGGTCGTCTTTCGTAGCCGGAAGCACGTGGTACAGCTCTTGTCCGCGCTGATCCTCCCACTTGCTATGTTCTCAATCGGTTTGTTTTTGTGGCTTGTGTTGAGTTCGGTGTGGATATTGTCCTCTTTCTTCATCGGGGTTATGTTGGCAGGGTTGGCCTGTGGAGCATATGGCTATTTCGATTGGGCGAATGATGAGTATATTGTTACCAGCAAACGGGTGATCCACATCGAGCGTCTGCTCCTCTATGGCGAGGAAAGAGATGAGGCGCCTCTGGTGCGGATCCAAGATGTCACCGTGACAACTACCAATTTACTGCAACGGTTGCTAGATTACAGTGATATGCGCATTAAGACCGCCGGCGCGGGTACTATCATTTTTTCTGGGATGCCCCATGCCGAGCGTGTCCGCGAACTCATCTTCAAGGAGCGCGATAGAGAATACGAGCGCCGCGCCGCTGAAGATAGAATGGTGATTCGATCAACTTTGCAGCAGAGCATAGCTACAGCGTTGTCCAGAAGGAATTTTGAACTCAAGACAACAACCACTCAATGGCAGTTAAACGGAACGCAGCCGGGGTTAGATGTGATCCACATATCTCGTCTGCCCTTTTTGATTCGATACTTTTATCCGCGCCAGAGGATCCTCGAAGGAGACAAAATCACCTGGCGCAAGCATTGGGTTGTGCTGGCACGCAAGATAATCCCCCCTCTGCTCCTTCTGAACGGATCGCTGGCTGCGCTTATGTTACTTCTCCTGTATATGCCGCAAACCTGGTATTTCAAGGTGGTAATTCCACTCGTCATCGGAGCATTCATCTGGTATCTCTTCCGTTATGATGAGTGGTACCGAGATGTCTATATAATCCACGGGAACCGCATCATAGACATAGTGAGCAGCGGTTTCAGACTGCGCGGGGAGAGACGCAGAGAGGGAACTTTCGACGCCGTCCAAAATGTCACGTATAATATCCCTTCCTTTTGGCATCGTCTGGTCAATATGGGCGATGTGGTCATCGAGACGGCCGGCACGGAGCAGACCTTCGCCTTCAACTCGGTGTTCAATCCCAGCAAAGTGCAACAAGAAGTGTTCGACCGTTGGAACGCTTATCATGAGGATCGACGCCGTCGCGAGCAAGAGGAACAGAGACGACGTTGGGCTGAATGGTTCAGCGAATATCATGTGCTGCAATCACAGATGGATTAGCCGTGGCATCGTCACCAGCGGGTAAGGAGAGGCTTCAGTGCCGGTTATTGCCGTAGTAGGTGCTCAGTGGGGAGATGAGGGTAAGGGCCGAGTGGTGGACTACCTGGCCGCCACCGGCGGGCGCGATGGCGGGCCTGTGGATATGGTGATCCGTTACCAGGGAGGTGACAACGCCGGGCACACCGTGGTCAATGCACTGGGTGAGTTCAGGTTGCACCTGGTGCCCTCGGGTATTTTTAGCCCACAGACGCGCTGCCTCATCGGCACTGGCTGCGTGGTCAATCCTGAGACGTTGATCGAAGAGATGGATAGCCTGATTGCAGCGGGCCTCTCACTGGATAATCTGTACGTTTCCAGTCGCGCGCATTTGACACTCCCCTATCATCGTCAGCTCGACAGCCTTGAGGAATGTGCCCGCGGTGGCAAAGCTCTGGGCACTACCCAGCGGGGTATTGGTCCCACTTACAGCGACAAAGCGGCGCGCTGGGGGCTGCGCGTAGGCGATCTGTTACGACCGGAACGATTGCGCGAGCGTCTGGCGAACTGTCTGGAGCGTAAGAACCCTTTGATCCGATCTCTGGGGGGACAGCCTCTCGATTTCGAAGCATTGATGGAGCAATGCATGAAGTGGGGCAGTCGCCTTGCTCCATATGTCGTGGACACATTGTCCCTGACGCATGCCGCATTGGAGGGAGATCAAACCATCCTACTGGAAGGTCAGCTGGGGGTTATGCGTGATCTGGATTGGGGCGCTTATCCCTACGTAACCTCGTCCAACCCGCTCGCTTCTTACGGGCCTGTGGGCGCCGGCCTGCCGGCCCGAGCGATTGATCGCGTGGTGGGGGTGGTGAAGGCATACGTTACAGCGGTGGGAGCCGGGCCGTTGCCTACGGAGCTGCACGACGAAGTGGGGGATACATTACGCCGGATTGGCCAGGAATACGGTGCGACTACCGGTCGGCCCCGCCGTTGCGGCTGGTTGGATGCCGTCGCGCTCAAATACGCGCACTGGCTCAACGGTTTTACCGACCTGGTGATCACGAAACTGGACGTGCTTGACAGCTTTGCCGAAATAAAAATCTGCGTGGGTTATCGCCTGCCGTCCGGAGAGGAAACTGCTCACATGCCGGATCCTTCCACGCTTGACGAAGTCTCGCCTCTCTATGAGACCTGGTTGGGCTGGCATTGTGACACAAGCGGAGCGCGCCGTTGGGAGGAGTTGCCCCTGGCAGCACGCCGCTATGTGCAACGCATTCAGGAGCTCGTCGGTGTTCCTGTCAGGTGGATATCAGTTGGCAAAGAACGCGAAGCGATCATCTCGGTGAATTCAAGCGCGTGAACCAGAAACCCTTTTTCCGCTGCGTGATCCTGGTTGTGCTCGATAGCGTGGGATGTGGGGATGCCCCTGATGCCGCTTCCTATGGCGATGAAGGATCCAACACCCTTGCCAATACGGCGCGCGCCGTTGGGGGGCTCCGTCTGCCACATTTAGGCCGCTTGGGATTGGGTCACCTCACCTCCATAGAAGGGGTGCCGCCGGAGCCGATGCCCCAAGGGTGTTTCGGCCGCCTGACCGAGATCTCCGCCGGGAAGGACACCACCACCGGCCATTGGGAGCTGGCCGGATTGCCGTTGCTCAAACCCTTTCCTACCTATCCGCACGGGTTTCCTGCGGAGTTGATTGCCGAGTTCGAACGACGTATCGGCCGCCGCGTCCTGGGCAACTATCCCGCCTCCGGCACAGCGATTATCGAGGAGCTGGGAGCACAACACATGCACACCGGTTCTCCGATTGTATATACCAGTGCGGATAGCGTCTTTCAGATCGCAGCTCACGAGGAGATCATCCCGGTCGAGGAGCTCTACCGCATCTGTCAGATAGCTCGTGATCTGTTGAGCGGTGAGCATGCGGTAGCGCGCGTGATCGCGCGACCGTTTCTGGGACAACCGGGCAGTTTCCGACGCACGGAACGGCGCAGAGATTTTTCACTTCCCCCTCCTGGTGACACCGTTCTGGATGTGCTGAAGGCGGCGGGAAAATCTGTGATCGGGGTGGGTAAGATTGAAGATATCTTTGCACACCGTGGCCTCACGGACAGCATTCACACTACAAACAATATGGACGGTGTGGATGCAATACTCGGTCTCGTGCGTCAGCCCGGTGATGGTCTCGTCTTTGCCAATCTGGTGGACTTTGACATGCTCTACGGTCATCGCAATGACCCTTATGGCTATGCACGAGCGCTGGAACAATTTGATGCGCGGTTACCCGAGCTACAGGAAGCGCTGCACGATGAAGACGTCCTGATGCTCACCGCCGATCATGGCAATGACCCCACCACACCCAGCACAGATCACTCCCGCGAGCGAGTGCCCATTCTGGTGAGCGGGCCTTGCATACGCCGTGGCGTCGCGTTAGGCACGCGCATCAGCTTTGCCGATGTAGCAGCGACTACGGCAGAGATATTGGGTGTGAGCTGGCGTGGCGCAGGGCAAAGCTTTGCCTCGTTGATCAGATCTTGAGGGGGCGAAAGAAGCAGGTGCGTTGTCCGGTGTGACATGCCGGCCCGGCAGGCGTGACGCGCACCAAGAGCGTGTCTGCATCACAGTCGTACCGTATTTCCACCACGCGCTGGACGTTGCCGCTGGTGGCACCCTTGTGCCAGAGCTGACGCCGGCTGCGGCTCCAGAACCAGGTTTCCCCTGTTTCGAGGGTCAGCCGAAGCGCCTCGCGGTTCATGTAGGCGAGCATCAGCACCTCGCCCGTATGGGCGTCCTGCACGATCGCCGGAAGCAGCCCATTTTCGTCGAAGGCGAGCTCGTCAATAACGGTCATCGTCGCACCCAAACTCCTCGCTCTGCCAGGAAATCTTTTACCTGAGCGATGGAGAAAATGCGGAAGTGAAATAAGCTGGCGACCAGGGCGGCATCCGCGTTTCCTTCGGTCAATACGTCATAGAAATGCTCCAGTGCGCCCGCCCCACCGCTGGCGATCACGGGAATGCCCACGGCATCCGCTACAGCGCGTGTGAGCTCAATGTCATAGCCCGCCTGGGTTCCGTCGCGATCCATACTGGTGAGCAAAATCTCCCCTGCGCCCCGTCTTTCACACTCGACCGCCCATTCGATTGCATCCAGGCCGGTGCGCCTG
>Ga0123519_10012614_pt1 | contig 12257 bp, 8 predicted proteins | sample YelNatPaOPRAMG02_FD_87396 | JGI IMG/M metagenome (GOLD analysis project Ga0123519, IMG submission 87396) | Hot spring microbial communities from Yellowstone National Park - Yellowstone National Park OP-RAMG-02 (version 2) | ecosystem: Environmental > Aquatic > Thermal springs > Hot (42-90C) ... | reverse complement strand
TGACTAACGCCGCTATCAATATAAAGCGGTGCGCGGCCATGGAAAGAAGACCTCCGGAGTTGACAAGATGGAATTTTGTTGGACAACCTCTCAAAGTGGAATGATATGAGAAGAACTTGAAAGCAGCAATGGGTGGCCGGTCCAAAAAGACTGGGAGGCGTTTGCACGTCAGTTGGAGACTTCTTGTCTAGGGCGGGCTTCGCGCCACCACTGTATACCGCTGCTGGCGGCAACGTTTGGCTTTTGGAGGGCGTTTAGTGGTGAGCGGTGCTTCTGTTGCGGCATCGCTATCGAAATCCCAGGATCAACTTGAAGGGTATTGAGATTTAACTTTTAGGTATGGTATGGGAACGACCTGCGCGGTTCACAGAAACCACTCGATACTTCCACGCGACTCGGGCTTTCTTTCGACTTCGTTCAGCGCTGTACGCTTCGTAACACGGAGGGGTGGTGTGTCAGACGCCCCTGGTCAACGCATGGTGCTCAAATGCGCTTCTCGGAGCGCATTGGCTCGTAACATCGGTCAATGCAGTGGCCTCTTTTGATGCGAGAGGCGCATGCGTAACGTTCGTCCAGCTAGCAAAGTGTTCTGTACGGTCGCTGTGGGCGCATTGCTTCACTCTGCTTCACTTGCTACTGCACTAGTACGTAACGCACGACGGTGCCGGATCTCGAGGAACTGCGTCACGGAACGTGACTGGCGTGAAGCGCCCGCACGAACACGCAACGGAATCGGTCCTGGCACTGTCCAGTCAAGGGTTGTTCAGCGATCGTGCTGCGCTGCAGGACATATTGGCAAACGCATCGTTCAGAGGAGGAGTGCGGTCATTGATCAGCACCGTGCGTTTGTTTAGAAAAAGACAAGTTTCCGGCGTCCAGGCGGGGATGTGATGCGCTGCTCGGCCAACGGCTGGTGCGGTGACGCAGGCGCTGCCTCCGCCTCCGTTTCCGCCTCTGCCGCCGCCGCTTGGGTTCGAGTGCTGGGGCTGCCCTCGGGCCGTGGGGCCTGGAACTGTGGCGACGCGTTCGGAGGCAATCTCGCTGCCAGAAGCGCCGCTCGTCGCGAGGACGCAAGGGGCGTTAGCGTAGACTGCGGAGAATACGTCGGCAGCGTCCAAACTGGGAATGTATTTCGCGGGCTCGTTGCGGGACTCGCGCGAAGGCTAACCACTCCGGACTGGCTACGTATTCGTGGTAGACGCAGCGGCGACGAAATGATCTTGTCCACGATACGCGGTCCCAAGCCAGGAGAAGATACGGGTGACGCGTGCGGAGCATTCACATGATGTGCATCGAGTTCAGATTCGGATTCACGGCGCCTTTCGGGTGTACTGCTCATTGAGAGAGCAGCGGCTGGACCCTCTGGAGTAGTTTGTCCCAACAGGTAGCGCTTCATATGTGGAACAAAAATAAGGTTGTAAAAGGCAATAATGTCGCCACGTCCACCATCGTCCAAGGCAAGATCCCGATACACTGTCTGCAGCGAGTCACTCAGTCGGATGCATTCAGAGTCCGCAACAACTGCCCGATACGCTCGAATGATATCCACAAATTTGAACTGCAGGGAACGCTGCGTCTTCGCTGCTCCATAGAAGCAGCAAAGTAGAACTGTATCAAGATGGCGCCCGATGAAGAGCTCCCATTGCTCCGTGAGCGCCAGTTTGAAAATCGACCACACCCGATTTTCAAACGCTTCTTCGCAGATGCCGAGGCGAGCACAGACGTTCAGGATGCGATAATCCGCTTGCATCAGCAGCTTGTCAAAGAACAAATCCAATGCCGCTGTTGGTATGGAGCTCATGTCGCCCGTGCGAAGTGCGCGTACGAGTAACGAGTCCGACTGCCAGGCCAGCACGCAGAGCACGCACTCCTGGCAGGCTGCAAGACGACGTTTCGCCTGGGGCGGAAGATTCTCCACATTGAGCACGTAGGCGCCAATGATTTTGATGAAATCAAACGGCGAGAGCTTCAGCGACTCCAGCAGGTGCTCAAAGTGGATTTCGTCTCGGATGCCGTATGATGCGCACACCGTCTCGACGGCACACAGGAGCAGCGCCTTGTGAAAAGGTTGCAGCGCAAGTAGTTTCGGCACAAAGTCTGTCGAGCCGTTCATGCGTTGCGTCTCAGCGTTCAAAATGCTTTCCAGTGCGTACCAGTACACTGCCATGACTTCCCCGATACGCTGCTCTGCAGTTTCGGGATGAAATCGCTCCGTAAAGCTCTGGAGCAGATACCCAGTTGCCGAATTCGCGAAACCCAAGGGGTCGACTCCAAGTCCACCGTAAGTTTCCCGGAGATTATCACAAACTCGAGAAGCAAGGGCGGTTATAGCGCGCACCCAACGAACAGAGGCAATACCGCCCCGAATCGGGGTGCGACGTGGCGAGGGTGGCGGCACTCGGTTGGGGTTCTGCGTAGAGAGTGCAGCTCGCTGCGGTGTCCGAAGGGCAGCAGCAACTTTGCCGCCCGCGGAATCTGCTTCTCGCGGGCGAGCCAGGTTCTGGAGCGCCGCGGCCGCTGCCAGCTCATCAAAAACAGCATCGGGGGAGCCCTTTTGATCCGGGTATACGCATTGAGTAGAGGGCATCGGCGTTTCAGCATCATTATATATCATAGCGGTGCTTTTCGGACCTGGTGCCGTAGATGAATGCTGCTCATCCTCAGCCGATGCGCCACGGGCAGGTGACACCTGTTCGGCGTGCAGAGATGGTTTCACCGCCATCGACGACGACGATGACGACGACGACGATAATGGTGTCGACTCCATACGCTGCCGTTTTGCACGAAGCGATGATAGCGTTTCGCTGATAACGCGTGAGAAGCGCGGGACGCACCGCTCCGGTCTCACTCTCTGAACCAAAGTGGGTGCTGCGTCCTTGGCAGGAAACTTATGCATTTCGCACAACATTTGTCCCAGATGGTGTGCTTGCAGTAGAATGCGGCCGTCAAACCCGAGGCGGCCGACAAAGACGCTGTTGTAGAGGTCCTGCATGCCGCTCGTGTCATCCCATGGGATCATCGTCGTTTCGAGTCGTGCCAAGTATCGCTCGACATCTTCCTCGAGGATATCTGGCTGCTTAATCATCTTCAGTTGCAGCCGGCGGATGACAGCGACCATTAGATGGTAGGCACTCACGAGGTCAGGAAGCTCGCCCAGCGGGCCGCCTCGTGACGCCAACAGCGCGAGAGCCGTGAGAAAACATATCCAGGCCCGTTCCTCGTCGAAAATGTCGCCTTGATAAAGTTCCACAAACTTGCGGTGGACGTTCGCAATAACCACGAGGAGCTGCTCCATGCGCTGAGCAGTGGGTGAGATCATCTTCGCCCGCTCGAAAAAGTCGCTAATACAGCTACCTCTGCCTTTCGGACTAGGTTGCGGTGTAACGTCGGCACAGCGGAGAAACGCCCCGAGCACGTGTCCAGCCGTCTCAGGACTCTGTACCGCCACTAGAAGCGCACATGCTGCCCAGCTGGCCTCGTCTTCAGGGAAACGAACTTGTTCAACCAGTTGCAGCGCTTCGTCTACAGTTCTTTCATCTAGCGCTGCTTGCGCTGCCAGACGCCGCACCCACTGCTCCACGCCAGGTTTCGCGTCTAACATAGCAGTTTGGATTGCTCTGTAGCAACGACGACCGCGAACAATCCGAACGCAGACGGTAGAGTGCGTTCAGTAAACAAGGTACGCAGCAGTGTGTGCAGCGCGTGTCCCGCAACAGTCGATCCGCTGTCTATGCATGTGCGTGCCTCGCGTGCGGACGCTTTCCCGCCTTTTTTTCTGAAACTGCCCATCACGGACATAGGGCCACAGGATGCATGGCGGCGGCTAGAAACAACATCAGTGCCTGATCCCAGATGATGCGTTTTTGCGTGCGCCCGCTGCTGTTGCTGCTGCCGCGCAGCGTCGCACAGACGCAGGGCAATCTGTGCAGGTGTCATATAATAAGCATTATTTTCCTTATTGTATCGTTTGGAACTAACATGTACAGACTCTCTATGTGCACTGTTTCGCGCTGGAACCGCAGCGCCGGCTCTGGGCTCTCGCCAACGAAATACGCTGTTGTTGTACTTCTGTTATCCGTTGACGTGTGAGCCGTGGAGGGTTGCATGAGTTGTGCGGCGTTTATCACTACGGGTTGGAACCTGAATTACCGGCGATGTGGTCGTTCTGCTAATCGTCTATGCGTTCTTAGCCATCCTGTAGAGTCACGCAGATGGTCTCTGCACTGGCGCGCGTGCATTGATCCCAGCGCCGCGTCCGCGTCGGAACCGGTGCGGCTTGTCCCAGATCACGCGCACTTTGTGGAATGGGTAACTGCCGACACCGAGGCAGGACGAGCCTCAATAGTTATGTTTAAAGCGAGCTGGTGCCACGCGTGTGCCAACGTGTACCCACGCTTTTTGGAGCTTGCAAGCCAACAACAAGCGTCCAAGTACATCCGCTGTTATGCGGTGCAGTTCGATGAGAACAAGAAGCTCTGCCGGTCATTAGGCGTGACGTCACTGCCTTACTTCCAGGTTTACGGTGGACCTGAGGCTGGAATGTGCCTCGAGGAGCGCAGTATCGGGCCGAAACGACTTGCAGAGTTGGATGAGCTGTTCACACGCTACAACCGCGGCTGGCATGCAACCGACCAGTCTGCACGCGAATGTACAGCGAGCAGTGCCGACCACGATGCCACGAGTCCTTCTGTAGAGGCGCGAAACGACTGAATGGAAAATGTGTTTCAACGATGCACCGGTCAAGCCGGTGCTTCAGAAGTGCTTGCGACAAAACGCGTCGTCGGCAATTTGATCCAGCAATAACAGTATCGGATATCAGTGAGGTACCGACTGCACGCAAGGACTACGGCAGCTGAGCGCCCTTGACCCACAGCGCAAACGACCACGTGCAAGTTCAAAGACTGTGCGAGATACGAACGATACAGCACTGACTGGAGATCGCTTTCGTGCGTGGTCACTCGTTGGAGTGGCGTTCCGAGTGCTGGTCTTATTCGAGGTCCGTACTGGAGACCACTGCATTCCTTGCAATGAGCATGTGCTTTTTCCGTCGCCCCTCGAATACGAGCGACATGCTGCTGCTGATGCATTTTGCAAAAAGTCAGGACAGAGGCTTCAGCAGCTGATGCCGGCACGCGACAGGTATACTGATTTCTCTTCGGCGACTTGACTGGACGCAACGACGACTAGCTTGGACACGAAGCACAAACCGAGCCAAGTGTCCATGAGCAGTGACCCTATCCATGTGTGTGTGTGTGTGTTTGTGTGTGCGCGTACGAAGCCGACGTGCGCTACATGGAGTAAACGCTCCAATGCTGTAACTCGTTGGGCACAATCCGTATGGGTGTTTTCCAGTAAAGTGCACCGAAGGTTGCTATTCGAGAGCCCATGTTGCCGAAAGCATCGCCTTATTGCGTCAGAAGAGCGTTTGGACGCTGATACGTGGACACCTTTCGGAGCGGGCATGGCTGCAACCGTAGCAAAGCGTTATGCGCGCGGCTCGTTGCAGTCCTGACTAGTCCGACCTGTTGGCCGACGACGAAAACAGGCGTCAACCGCAAAGGCCAGCTTATGTTTGCTGGCGAAGTACACGTCCTGTTACTTGGCATCGACAAGGCGCAACGCTGCCACAATAGCAACCTTGCCCTCACGTCCAGACGAACGCCGTTGCCCCGTTCAGGTCGGGCTGTAAACACGCAGCGGCGAGCGCCGCCTCGGGACGCGGCTTCAAAACTCCAGCTCCAAATGGAAACGTCAAACACATCGAGCAAACATGTTTGCTTTCTAGTGCACGGACTGCAGGGAGCACCCGGCGACCTTACGTACCTCGCGCACGCACTGCAGCAGCGTGGCTTGCTGGTGCACACCGTGCAGTGCAACTGGCGTCGCACCACCGACGGGATCAGTTCAGGTGGCAAGCGTGTCGCTGCGGAAATAGAGCACGTTGTTGCTGACTATCGGTCGCGGCTTCAGTGGATCTCGCTCGTCGGTTTTAGCCTCGGCGGACTGTATGTGCGGAGCGCCCTCGAGACGCTGTTCGATGACACCGAAGGAACTACGAAGGTCGCGGGTCTGGAGCCGCACACCCTCATCTGTATTGCCACACCTCATTTAGGCGTGAGCAGCTATGGTTTGTTGCGATACTGCCCCCGATGGAGCCACTTTTTAGCTGGCGTCTTCGCAGGGCAAACCGGTCGCGAACTCTTTCTACTGGACGAGGAACAGGAACCTCTCCTACTCCGAATGGCGCAACATCGGGCAGCACTCAGAGCGATGGCTGCTTTCAGCGTTCGCCTACTTGTGGCGAACCTGAGTTACGACCTCATGGTGAATGCCGGCACATCCTTGGTTTTGCCCTATGAGCGTCGATATCGAGTGCCAGTTACAACCTATGAGGCGACTTGCATTCACCAGGCGCCGCATGTGCGTATCTGGCAGCTCCGGCCTGAAGCGATTAGCGCTTCGTCGCGTCCGGAGACTTTGCAACTGAAACCGGACGTCGCGGGTGCATCAGTGCTTGTATCGCCTTTTTCTAGTGGTGCACGAGTGCTCTACCTATTGCGAAGCTTCGTCTATTTCTGTGGCGCGTGGCTGGTGATCCTCTGCACAGAAGACCAGAAAACGAAGAAGAAGAAGAACGTGCAGCACTCGGGCGGAAGCGATCGCGAGGACATTGAGCGTCGCATGGCGTCTGCACTGAACCAGGTCTCTTGGGACCGCTACGCAGTCGAATTCGATGCTCCATGGATACCCGCTCATAATCGGATTGTGGCATGGAGCCGCAATGATTTCGGGGCGTGGCTGTGGCGACATGGTCGCCCTGTTGTCGACCATATCGCGACGCATGTGGAAAACTGCCCATCAGCGCAACTTGTCGATGCGGGCGTCGACCGTAGCGGAACATCCAACTCGCCCATAGACGCTGAGCCGCAAGTCTCATAGAAATCAGCATCCCAAATGGAAACAAGCGCTGGGCTCTTTTTTCTGTTTTGAAGTACGCTCATTCAATGCGCGATTCGTTCCTTCCATGGCTGTTTACGCTGCCGTTCATCGAAAGTTTCCCTGCGTAGACGCGGTTACGACTGTCTCGGTACCACTGGAGGTCATTGGTGGTGGCATCCAAAACGTTCCAAGGTCGCCACCCATATCGGTTTTATACACGCCACACCACAGTGTTGTGGTATCCCACTGCGCTCCTCGTTCCTGCAAGTCGTTTCCAGGAGCGAGCAAGGGATCGCCTCGTCGACCAACACATTCTGATCACTGCATCCCGAAATGCCGTGGACGGGAATCCATGCTCCTTGAACCGGATTTGTGGCATCATCGACATTCATCGTGTGGTGATACCCATCTGGCTCGAGCACGTCACAAGAGCGAGTATGCTGAACCGGATTTGTGGCATCATCGACATTCATCGTGTGGTGATACCCATCTGGCTCGAGCACGTCACAAGAGCGGGCATGCAGCGGCGTGCATGGATACCTGCGTTTACGCAACCCGCCCGATGGCGGCAGTTTCCCATTCATGAATGTGACGATCACCAGTCATCACCATTGGTCCCCCTGCGAGTCATAAAGAACACCACACATCATATTCGCGTAACGCTGCACACAGAGCGGACGATACATCATCACAAAAGGCGTATCGTGCTCAGTATTCGCGGTCGTCGTAACGCCTCGATGCCGCGAGGAGCATCTCGGCATCCGCCGCGACCTGTGCTTCGATGCCACGTACCATACAAAAGGGTCTCAGTTGGCCACCATATACGCCTCCTCCGGGAGATTGATTACAATTGATTTGAGTTTCGTCATTGCTTCGATGCTCCATTTGGCACCCTGCGCATTAATCCCCGAGTCCTTGTGACCAAGGAACAGAAAATGATCTGGACCTCGAGCTGGCGCACCGTTCACTTGGATCGTGCCGGCAGTAATACTGGAAGAAAGCGATATCGCGCGATTCACATCACGCGTGAAGACACAACCCTGAAGACCGTAGCGAAGACGGTTTGCAAACGCGACTGCAGCCTTCTCATCTTTGACGCGCATGATGGGCAGTACTGGCGCAAAAGGCTCCTCCCATGCCAATTTCATCGATTCATTCACATGGTCCACAACCAGAGGATAGATCAAGTTGGCTTCTCGTCGGTACTCTAGGAGGAACTTGGCACCCTTCTCCTTCGCGTCCATGGCGAGACTCTCCGCGTAGTCCGCTGCTGCCTTGTTGATAACCGCTGTTACCTCACAATTATCCTCGGGATGCCCCACTGTCAGTGCCCGGGTGCGTTCCACGACTTTTGAAATGAGCTCCTCTGCAATCGACTCAACCGCGAGGACGAGCTTCACAGCCGTGCACCGCTGGCCCGAATAGGAGAACGCGCCCGAAACAATACATTTCGCAGCTAGATCGAGATCTGCATCATCGCAGACGATAGCCGCATCTTTGCCGCCCAGTTCCATTTGCATCGGGATCATGTGTGCTTTCTTCGCAACCTCGAGCCCAATGTTACCACCAGTGAACGAGATACAATTACAGAGCGGGTGCTGGACGAGATAATCACCGATTTCGGAGCCGCGGCCGGAAACGAAATTCACAACTCCAGGCGGGGCTCCCGCAAAGTGGAACGCTGCAGTCAAGTACAGCGCAGACACTGCACCCTGCGTGGGACCCTTCACCACACAAGAGTTTCCAGCCATAAGCGCGGGCGCGACCTTGGAACCTGTCAGATTGCAGGGGTAGTTGAATGGTCCCTGCGCAAGCACCACCCCGAGCGGCACCCTCTGAACCAGACACAGCTTGTTGCGCGGTTGCCCGGGGTACGAGTCTCCGACCAGGAGTTGCCCTTCCATACGCAAGCCCTCCTCGGCCGTGTAGTCGCAGAGGTCCGCGGTCCGAAGCACCTCACTGACCGCGGACTTGCGGTTCTTGCCGACCTCGCGCAAAATGACCGTAGCGATTTCGTCTACGTGCTCACGCAGAATGGTTGCCGCTTTATGCACAACTTCCGCTCGTTTCCAGAGCGGCACCCGACGCCATTCGCGCTGCGCTTGAGCTGCGCTCTCGTACGCCCTGTCGATTTCCTCCTTGGTTGCTGCCTGGATGGTGTACGTTGGCGTTCCATCGAATGGTGTCTGTCCGGTAATTGTCTTACCCGACTCGCTGCGCAAGAACTTTCCATGGATCAGCAAAAAATAGGTATTACCATCGTGAATTGGACTGAACACGCTGCTCATGACTAGAAACTCCGTACAACTGTTTTCAGAGCGTCCAGAAACTTATCGCAGTGATACTCTAAAGTCACCAGAGGTCGAATATGGAACGAATGGATGCCCTGCTGACGTCGCGAGCGAGCGCCTCGGCAGAGATGCGCAGAGCGGGACGCGTTCACCCGATGGCGTCCGTGGCTGTGTTCATGTGTTGGTGCGTACGCGCCTATCGTGAAGCGTACAGGCATGCGTAAACATTGTGGGATACCCTTTTTAAACCATTTTCTCGTGAAGGATTGTATCAGAATATAACGCTGTTTGTTCACGAGATCCAGGACAAGATCGTCTTTCTCTTGCCTCGAGACGTTTGCTCTGGAAGGATGCTACGGGGTTTCTTGTCTACGAGTCGTGATAATCATTTTCTATCGTGCGAGGAAACGGTGCAGGTTGTTGGCCGCTTTGAATCTGATCTTCAATAGCTCCCGGATGTTGAGGCACCCGTTGTGGAAACGGTTCCATGATGTGCTTCAGCTGGGAGCGTTTGCCCTGGATCCGCATTTTAGAGGCAATTAGTGCAGTACTTTGTGGATCCGAGCGAGAGGCGACCTCTTTTCTTTTAATTTCGTTTCTTCGCTAGTGATGACCCTCGTCGTCGTCGTCGACGTCTTTTTCATGATCGTGAGGCGAATTCCGCAACACGAACACGTTATCGGCGACCGGCATTCATTGATGTGTACCAGACAACCATACCGCATTTCCATGAACTTCTGTTTGGTCGCTTTCGACGTACCGCACCTGCGACAGGCCTTTGGGTGCGTAGCTCCCGCATCCATGTTTCCGAACCCGATGGGCTTCTCTTCACCGCTCGGCACCAGAGGCGGGTGTAGATCCCATGGACTGCTTTATGTTAGAACAGGTGACGGGCAGCGTCTCAGTCGCTGGTATCCAGAACGAGCTCTGTGTTTCAGTCATTCAGGGAGAACGCTCAAGTACCTTCTTAGAAAGGTTTTGTAAGCCAAGTCCGTCGTCCCGTGAATGAGGTGACAAGCTGACGATTCACCTGTACGCTGGTTCTTTTTCTGTGTGATTTCCTCGCGTTGTATGTGAACCTCGCCTCGCGCTTGCATCTTCTGCTGCCGTAATCACGCGTTTCTCACGCTGTACTCGAGTCCACGAAGGTGACAACCTCTGGCAAACCCGGGTCCACGCGCACGAGTCTTTCGTTGTCTTTCAGAGGCAGACACCTTTCTTCGTCTCCCTTTCGCCCAAAGTATTCGGCGATACTTTCAGTTGGACGCTGACACCGTATCCACCAGAGAGAGAGAACGGAAACCGAATTGACTGTTTACGGTCTCGGCAGCTTTGATGTGGAAGTTTTCGTGTGAAACTTCCGCTGCAATTCCTCATTCGCTTTCCGTTCATTTCCTTTCATGCTCACGATGCCATGGCATCGTAGATTGCCCATGACGCTCACGTGACGAAAAGGAACGTAACCAATTGCGAGGCTACGCCTCGTCGGCGGGAGAGAGAACGTCTTGGGGCGGCGTTTATCTGTTCTGCCTTGTGCATCCTATTCTCGCAGGGTACTCGAAGCGTTTCCACCCTCTTCCAAGTATCTGATGTCCAGAGGAAGGGCCAAAACGCGTCTCGGACAGGCGCTTTTTTCAGAGAGAAGCTTTCGAGAAGCTGTATCCTCAGGTATTCCGCGATCTCGGCTGCCAATTTCAGCTCCGGATTCCTATCTCGATCACTCGCGGGGGAAGGGAACGTCGAGACTTACAAAACATCGAGCGGGTTCGGCACAGACAATGTTTCTCTCCCGAGACGCCCTTCATTTACACTTTGTGCATCAGCTGGATGTCATGAGCGACACGAGACTCGAAGTTCTTCTGGATGTTATTCGTCTCCATCGCGACCATCGTTATGGAACGCTCTGCAAGCATCTGTGTCATTCCAACGAAATCCATATTCGTTGACCCTCGCTGTTCTCCGATTTCGACTTGTCATTCCGGAATTCCGGGTCAGAGACGATTGCATTTATCAACACGCGACGTGACACTCGAGCTGATGGGTTTCTCGAGGACGTTTCTGCTAGTCTCCGTAGTGACGACCAAGCAACTGGGAAAAAAGTTCCTATTCGGGGATGGGAACGCGCTTTCAGCCGCTTAGCTCGTGCAATCTTTGACCTTATTCAAATGCGTTCCCTTCGTTGTCAGTAAGAAAGGAAATAAAAGCTCGCGTGATCAGGGTCACGGGTCGCGAGCGAGAACCCTCAGAATTCGGGAGTTCGCGAGCGCGACTGCTTCCCCTTACAGTCCATGGCTGAGGATGCCGTTTTAAGCGAGACGAGGGGCTGTATCCGTTCGCGATAGCTTTCTTGGAAGAAAGCATTCAGTTTCACCTTGAAGACGCGAGGTTTTCCGTGGGTCACTTGTTTCCGCTCGTGGTCCTTTCTGTCCCCCGGGAAGAGTCGGGCGGCATACTGCTTCTGCACGCCAAAGCACGTGCTACCGTTATCCCAACAGAGCCTTCTGCTCCCGGTGAGACGAAGCGTCGACCGGTTTCTGTCAAAGAAACCGAGGATTCGAAGAACCGGTGCTACTGATGCCGAGGATGGGTCCTAGTTTACCGTGAGCGCGACTGTTTGTGGCTGTTACCAACCTGGACAATTCATCCCAAGTGCGCACATGAACAGCAACGGGAGCGCCTCTCGCAAACGCTCTCGAACCGATACGCTGATCATCTTGACTCGCAGACCTATCTGTTGCTGTAGGCATGTTACAAAGCTGCTCGCTTTAGAGACTGTTCCGGTCTTTAATTTCGCTTACGAGCCAGATAGAAGACTGTAAGGCCTCATCATCCAGCAGACCGCGTTTTGCCAGCGGCCTGTGAACGCTGCAGACGCTGGACCGGAGTCGGCGTTGCGTCGTCGCTACTTCAGTTCGGTACTTAGTTCGAGTTTGCGGGTTGTATATGGAGGTTGCTCTTGAAATAGAGACGCCGCGTAGCGCGGAAAACCAAGGGCGCCGACCTGCTGCGGAAAACACCAGTTGCGCG
>Ga0123519_10012610_pt1 | contig 12260 bp, 8 predicted proteins | sample YelNatPaOPRAMG02_FD_87396 | JGI IMG/M metagenome (GOLD analysis project Ga0123519, IMG submission 87396) | Hot spring microbial communities from Yellowstone National Park - Yellowstone National Park OP-RAMG-02 (version 2) | ecosystem: Environmental > Aquatic > Thermal springs > Hot (42-90C) ... | reverse complement strand
TCGTTGGAAAACTTCGCTTTCCAACACCTTTTTATTTATCAAGATAAGAATACTAATCAGTACAAAGTACTATTTAGCAAGTCTTGCCTAGCACATTGCTATTAGTAGTCCCACCCGCCCTAATTGATGTAGAGAGGTTTAACCTCTCTACACTTTCCTAATTGCTGAAGGAAGGTATAGCCTTCCAACACCTTATGAAACTACTTTAAAAAGGCTCAATATTTCTTAACTTTTGAATTAGCAAACTACTTTAATTTGCTGAAAAAAGGCTTTGCCTTTCTTCTTTTTCTATATATTGGAACTTAAAAAAATTAATATTTTTGTTTTACTAAAACAAAGTTTTATCGTTACCTTTGGTAATATTTAAGTGTTTGTAGGCAAGTTCGGTAGCGACTCTCCCCTTTGGTGTTCTCTTTATAAAACCTTTCATTATGAGAAATGGCTCATAAACATCTTCTATAGTGTCCTCTTCTTCACCAATACTTGCGGCAATTGTTTTTAGTCCAACAGGCCCACCTTGATACTTCTCAATCAAAGTGATGAGTATTTTCCTATCAACCTCATCTAATCCTTCACCATCTATTGATAATTTATCTAGTATATCCTCAATGAATTCTTTGGTTATTTCTTTGACATTATTTACAATTGCAAAATCTCTAACTCTCCTGATTATTCTGTTTAAAATTCTAGGTGTCCCCCTAGATCTCTTTGATACTTCTTTGGCACTCTCTGCATTGAGAGAGAGATTGAGTATTCTAGCAGTCCTAAAGCAAATTTTTTCCAATTCTTCAGTAGAGTAGTAATCAAACCTAAAAACTATACCAAACCTAGAGAGTAGCGGTGAAGTTAGAAGTCCAACCTTGGTAGTGGCACCTATCAGTGTAAACTCAGGTATTTTGATTTTTATGCTCTTCGCTCCCGGTCCTTCCCCAATCATTATGGAAACTGAGAAATCTTCCATGGCAGAGTACAAAACTTCCTCAAATATAGGTCTAAGACGATGTATTTCATCTATAAAAAGTATATCACCCCTCTGCAAATTCGTAAGAATGGCAACTAAATCACCAACCTTTTGAAAAGTGTTAGAAACAGTGTAAATGAAATTGGCATTCATTTCGTTAGCTATTATTTTGGCAATCGTAGTTTTACCTAATCCCGGAGGTCCCGAAATCAAAATGTGATCAAGCACACTATCCCTTTTCCTCGCCGATTCTATAAAAACCTTGAGATTTTCTTTTATACGCTCTTGACCTACAAAATCATTTAGATTTTTAGGCCTTATACTTTCTTCGTAATCTATATCATTTCCACTTTTTTCGGGAGAAAGAACATCCTCTTCCATAACATACATTCTAAACTTTTGATTAAAACTCTTTCACTATTCCTAATCTATCCTTGAGAATTAACATACTTTCTTAAAGAATTCTATCATCTCATAAGGTGAGTGGAAAATGTAATCGGGAGAAGCTTTTTGTATCTCTTCAAGAGTCTTAAATCCCCAGGTCACACCTACAGAAACCATACCTGCGTTTTTTGCCGTCTCTATGTCCGTAGCACTATCACCAATGAAACATATTTCTTCATTCCTCAACCTCATTTTTTTAGATATCTCCATCGCAAGTTTGGGATTAGGCTTCCTATCTTCATCATTCTTCGCACCAAGTACCTCAACAAAATCCCATTTACCAAGTAATTTCAGTATTAACTTTTGAGTAAACTCATGATTTTTGTTTGACAAAACTGCCATCTTTATACCTTTACTCTGTAAGTAGTCCAGAAGGTCACTAATCCCCTCATAAGGTTTTGTTTTGTCAAGGTAAACTTTTTGATACTCTTCTTTCATGAGTTTTACACATAATTTTACTTTTTCTTCATCCAATATGCCCCTGTATTCTAAAATTTTTCTGAAGAGTTCAGTAGTCCCCTCACCAACAAAAACCTTGTACAAATCTCTTCTAATGCCCTCAATCCCTAACCTTGCTAGCACATTATTACTTGCCGTAGCTATGTCGTCAAGAGTACTTAACAATGTCCCATCTAAATCAAATATAACACCTTTTATATTCCTACACTCCATTTATCTATCTTAACAGAAAATAAAGATTGTTTTCTAACTTCTCTTGAAAATCCATTACTTTGTGAGGCTGTTTCAAAATTCCGTTTTGTAATGGGATTTTTCACTCCGTTCAGAATAACTTTTGGAACACCCTCTGTGTAAGTTTAAGTTTTTCATTCCGAATATAATTATTTATGAGAGAATTTATTGAAGAGATAATTTTGGTTTCCAAAACCCTCTACGATAGGGGGTATATAACATCAAAAGAGGGCAATTTGAGTTATAGAGTAGGTGATGAGATAATAATAACTCCCTCAGGTAAACCTAAAGACAAACTTGTGTATGATGATATAGTTCGTGTTAGTGTTAGTGACTTGAAGAATGGAAATAGAGGTGATGCCTCTTCAGAAGTTTTTACTCACATGAGTTTTTACATGTCAAATCCCGATGCAAGATGTATTTTACATGCGCATCCACTTAATACTATATCGCTTAATCTCATCGGTTACGATTTTAAAAATATGCTACTCCCGGAAATGGAATTTTTTTTGGGGGAGGTGTACATCGCTGAGTTTGCTACGCCAGGTACTCCAGAAGGTGCTAAAGTTGTGGATGGTATTAGAAACGATGTAATTATTTTACCAAAACATGGTGTTTTGATAAAAAGCAAAGAAAACCTGTGGGATGCGTTTTATAAACTTGAAATTCTCGAAAAGGGTGCCAGAATAATACTTAATTATCTCCTTTATAAAGGAGATAAAATATAGGACTTAATGTTCCTATTAATCCTATGATCAGTGAGAAGATTAAAAAAAATGGTAATAATACAAGCCCTTTCAATCCGGATAGGATTAACTTAAAGATTAGGTATAAAAGGTAAAATGATATGTAGGGTAGTGCTAACCAAATATTATTTGTTGCTATTGATAGCGCTAAAGTAAACCAAAGTGAAAAAAACAAGACTCCTCTAAAAACTAAACCTGATATATTTCCAGTTCGTATGAGTAATGATAGCCTTAGAAAGTAGTCTTCCACTAATTCAAGTTTTTCGTTTGATATAGTACTCCAATCTGATGAAAAGACAAAAAAGTTGTACTTTTTCTTAAGTTTTAGTGTTATATCTTTTATATCTGAGAGGTTGACTTTCTCGCTTAGAAGGTATTTGAATGTTTTCCCATCAACACATAAAAAATCTGATATGGGCATTGGTATCAATCTTGTGTTTACTACCCTAACAGCGATGTTGTACAAAGGCATGAGTAAATGCGAGAAAATGATATTACTAGATATGTAGGACATTATATCATTTTCAGAGTATGATATTGAACCATTTATAACACCTATTTTGTATGATTCTATTATTGATGCTAATACGCCTAAATCTAGGTTTTTGTTTATTTTATAATTTTTTATTATCACAAATTCATCATCACTTATTTCGTTCACATCCTTGTCGTTTGTATTTATTCCAATCAATTTTTGTTCCGAGAGGATAAAAAATTTGTAAGGATAACTTTTTGGAATTGTTATAGGCCTGTCATAAAATTGCAAGATTTTGGCTCTGTAGAATATTGAAATGGTATCTATGAAACTCATTAACAGCACTGAGGGGCTCACAAATCCGGAACTGTGATAATTTATTTTTACAGGTACGGTTTTTATTGTGAAGTTGTATCTGTGGGCTATCAACAAAAGTTCAAGATCAAAAGCAAATCTCTTGACTACCATTCTACTTAAGCACAATTCCAAGACTTCCCTTTTGAAGAGTTTTAATCCCGTTTGCGTATCTCTGATAGGTAATCCAAAGAGTATTTTTATTGTAATGTAATATATGAAACTTATAATTCTCCTCAATATTGGGTACTTCAATTCTGATCCTTTTTCAAATTTTGATGATATGACGATGTCATATCCTTTTTTGTACTCAGTAATCAAATTTTTTATCTGTTCTGGTGGTATATCTAAATCTGAATCTATGAGGACTACTATATCTCCAGAAGAACTGAAAAAACCATTTTTTAGAGCAAATCCTTTACCTTGATTGATTATGTTTTGCACTATTACAATTCTCTTGTCTTGACTAAATGACTCTTTAATCAGTCTCAGTGTGTTGTCTTTTGAACCATCATCAACAACAACTATTTCAAAGTCAGTTATTAAGTTTACTCCTTGGTAACTTTCAAGTAGTTCTCTGACTTTAGTAACATTAGTTACAATAAATTTTTCACCATTGTAAACTGGCATAATTACCGATATCTTCATAGTTTCCCACACTCTCTTGATGAAACGATTAGTTTATTATTATAACGAATATCATTGTGGGAGTGAAATTTGATACAAGAAATTATTTGACTACAACATTTTGTTTTGTTTATCTTTAGGTTAGGAAGATGGATGATGTTGTAAAAGTTGAAATTGAGGACATAATAATGACAAATACAGGTTTCGCTATGGTGTTCGTTGACAGAGAGGGGGGGAGGGTTTTGCCTATATTTATAGGTCCTTTTGAGGCAAATGGTATATTGATGAAACTTCAGGGGGTTTCTTTCCCGAGGCCGCTTACTTATGATCTTATAAAAAACATCATAGAGATGATGCAAGGGTATGTTGAGAAGGTAGTTATAAACGATCTCAGGGATGGAACTTTCTATGCTACCTTGTACATAGTGACCAATGACCAGATTCTGGAAATAGATTCAAGACCAAGCGATGCTGTAGCGATATGCGTAAGATTTGATGCCCCGATATATGTATCAGAAAAGGTTATGGCTATGTCTTCTACACCATTAGAGGAATATACCAACAAGAAAAATTTAATCAAGCAGGAACAGGAATTTGAAGAAGAACCTCCTCAAAGCATTGAAGATATTGATTTTTATCAAACTAAAGATGAAAAACCTAAACAGCAGTCCAAAAAGAAAGAGGTGCTAATTGAGGAACTCAAGAAACAACTTGATAAAGCAGTAAGTGAAGAAAGATTTGAGGATGCAGCAAGAATAAGAGATGAGATAAAAAAGTTGACAGAAGATTTATAAACTGCGTATAAGATCTATTATTTTTCTTTTGGCTTCGGGAATTGCTTTAATCACTTTTTTGGAGATTTTGTCTCCAAACATTTCAATGTTTTCTATGGATATACCAACTACTACGATCTTCTTACCATCCAAAAATCCCATTTTTCTCGCTACATTTATAGCAAAAGGTACTTCAAAACCATGCGATGATATTGCCTTGAGATACTTAGGATAGGAATCAGGATCAACGATGAAAACCTTACCTGGTTTGTCAGCTATGACGGCATCAACTATTATTAATTTTTCTGAATCTTCTGATAAGGATATTATCCTAGATGGATCGTTGGTAGTGATAAATTCAACTCCATCAATACTTAACTCTTCAGAAATCTCCTCTACAACTTTTATACCAATGTAATCGTCACCACCTAACGCATGACCAATACCTATAACTCGTATCATAGTTTTTTTGCAAAGATTTTGTACCCAATTTCGGCGGCTTGTTTGTTGAGGGAGACTATTTTTGATTTGCCTTTCTGAGAAAAGAACTTCTCTATTGATTTGAGTAAGTAATCAAAATCATAAACTCCAGTTATGCTAATTAAAGCACCTAACATTATCATGTTAGCTAGCATTATATTTGATAACTCAATTGCCAGATTGTTGGCATCTATTGGGAAAAACTTTATGTCTTGCCTCTTTGGCAAGTTGTTAACTAGAGATTGATTGTATATGAGTACGCCGTCTTTCTCTAGCCATGTCCCAAATTTGTTTACAGAAGGTTGATTCATACACACGATGATGTTTGGAGATTGAGTAACGGGTGAGGCTACTTCTTCATCATCTATAACAACAGTACAATTTGAAGTACCACCTCTTTGTTCAGCACCATACGAAGGAAAAAATGTGGGATATTTTCCAGCGAATATAGCACCGTAACTCAATATCATTCCCGCCGATAGCACTCCCTGACCACCAAATCCCGAAATTATTATTTTGCTTTCCATTCCAACCCCCAGTGAATAGTATAACAATAGTGATATAAAAAATACAAAAAGTAGAAATTCTGTTGGAAAAGTCTCTGTGCTAATAGCACCGATGATAATTACAATATTACAGGGGCAGACCTATGTGTCTGTCCTGATATAAACGATAATGATAATTATAATTCAAGGTGCGAACACACAGGTTCGCCCCTATATAAAATTGTACAATGGTTTAAAACAATAACAACAAATGATTATATCAGGAATGTGAAAACCAATAATTGGAAACCGTTTAATAAAAAATTATGGCAACGCAATTATTACGAACACATCATCAGAAACGAAATTGAATTATACTAAAACGAATTTGTTGTAATGCCCAATCACATTCATGGCATCGTTTGGATTATTGCCAATGATGTGGATGTTACCAATAATGTTGTAATCAATGATGTTGTGATCAATGATTTTGTGATTGATGATTTTAATGATTTTGTAATCAATGATTTTAATGATTTTGTGATTGATGATTTTGTAATCAATGATTTTAATGATTTTGTGATTGATGATTTTGTGATTAATGATTTTAATGATTTTGTCGGGGCAACCGGCCGGTTGCCCCGACAACAACAACGACAACAACAAAAACTACAACAACAAATTTTTAATTGGGTGCTAAATGGCATTTATTAGATAATTGAAGGTTAACTATAGTTAAGAAGGTGTAATCACCTTTAAGCAAAAGACTACTCTATTCAGCAACTCCCTTATTTTTTAGAATAAGTTGTTCCTAAAAAACAACATTTTTAAGTGTTGTTTTTTTACAACAATCCCCCTTTTGACCCCCCTTCGGGAGACTAGGAAAATAAAGGCTTTGAGAACAGTGTGCAAATTTTGCACAAAGGGTGTAAAAATTTTGCACACTTTTTTGAGTTTTTTAGTAAGTTTTAAAATTTTACGATTTTCTATTTTAGTAGTATTTACCGAATGTTTTGTATGCTTGAATCTTATTTTCTGTTGACTTGGCATGATTTTTGATAAATAATATATTTAGGAGGGAAAGTATGAGTAAGTACATAGTTACTACCCTTTTGGTATTCGTCTTTTTGTTTGGTTTAGGATATTATTTGTTCGCTGAGTCTTACTTTTATTTTGAGCCTTTTGCTGCTGCACCTAGTGGTTGGTGGTATGTAGCACAAGGTAACGATGGTGGACTTTGGTACAACAAAGAGGGAATTATTTCTAGTTTATCTACTGCTAATAGAAATAGTTCTTTTAATTTTACTGGTGGTAGGGCTGTGTTTACAGGTAATATTGTGACTAATGCTACTGTTGATTACTTAGGTGTATGGGTAGGTACTGCTATAGGTTTCACTAACAAGTTATGGAAGCCATCGCCTTATAATCCTTTTGGGTTTGAGATACTCAGAGTGTCTGCTAGGATTGATCCACACGATGATAGTAGCAATCCTGAATCTCGTAGACATGCCGCCTCTATGGATATATTCCTAGCGGAGTACACAAACCTTGGTAACTCTTCACCTGACTATACAAAGTTCCCAAACCAAATAGTTCTGTACGATATGATGAGGATGTGTGATAATGTTTCCAATGATGCTAATACTACACCTTATAGCCAATGGGGGGTTTGGGAGAGTAGTTACAGTAGGATATATGTAACTAACCTTCCGAGGCTCAATGGTAGCGGTACCGTAAACCTAAAGCCAATCCTTGAGTGGAATATGGATGATAATTGGGTTAATACAAATAACGAAGGTGTCTCTTATACTCAGTATGCAAATAATTATTCTACTAACGCCAACCAAATAAAAATAATGGTTACTCATGATGGTACTAAGGTTTCTTTTTATGTTAATCCTCTTGGTAATGGTGGTACACCAAATGAAATGATATTACTTGATAAAGTACCGATAAACTGGACTAATAATGTTTTCCCTCTCTTTGGGGTAGGTACTATAAGGTATGATACCGAGACAGAAGATTTGACACTTGATGATTTTTACATTCGTACTATAGCTTCTGCTGTGACATCTGAGGTTGTACCTTATGAGGTTACTACCAACTCTACACTTAATCTAAACATATTCATAAAGCCTGTTTTTGGTTCTACCGATGATGCTGGTGTGAGTGAAGTGTGGATAAAGAAGCCTTCTTCTTGGACATGGTTTAACTGGGCTAGCTATACCAATCAAATTGCTGTTATGGTGTACAGTAATACTACACTTCTTACTACATTCTCAAAGTCTTCTGGCGATGTTAACCCTGCTAGTGGCTCTGTAGCAATAAGCATAAAGACAATGGAGGTTAGCGGTGATACACTGAAAATAAGGTTTAGAGCTGCGACTTCTTCTGATAACCAAATAATAAAGCCTATTAGTACAAGTGATTTTACGAATAAGTTCATAAGGGTTATTGTTTCTAATGTTTCTACCTCAGGTGCTACCATTGATAACATAGGTAAAGACATAGAAGTGTATGTAGACAATCCAAAGTATGCTGATACTTGGACGGATACTGCTGTAGGTGCAGCGCCTAAATACGCTACCACAGGTAAAATGAAGAGTTATGCCGGTGATGTTATGAATGTTGCATTGATAGATTCTTCTTTCAGAGATGGTAATACATTGACTGTAAAGGTTTTGGATATACCAAAAGCTTATGGTGGTATCACTCCTACCATGGTCTATCAGGGTACCACTAATACATTCTACTATGATATATCAACAAGGGATGTTGTTAATGGTACATACATAACTTCGGTTAAGATAAGAGTACCAAGTGGCTTTATAGTTAAGCCAAACACTGCCTTTGAGACTAATATTTCAAGCCTAAAGATTACTGACCCAGTTAATAGCATAAGGATTACAAATGAAGGTGGTATCACTAACATATATATTGAGTATTGGAAAGAGAACAACTTTATTCCGGGTGAAAATGGTATTGATAAGATTACCATAAAAACATACGGTACACCTATAGACATTACGAATAGATTTGATGATTGGTTAGCGTATGTTAATAATAGGTATGTTGGTGGATTAGCTAGCACTTGGACATTGGTTAGCACTAATTCACAGTATCCTTCTAGGACTGTTGAGAGTAGGAGACCTAGAGCAAATGTTGAGGCTTGGATTGATGCCAACGGTGGAAATAGCTATGTTGAAAATACATCTATAACAAATACCTATAGGTATGTGCTAAAGAATAACGGTTTGGCTGGTAATAATATACTCACCGCAAGGATTTATATACCATCTAACATTACGAATGTTACATCGATAAGCAGTAGTATTCCTTCGGTTAGATACTTTACCAATATAAGTGGTAGTAATTTCATATATGTAGGTTATAGTAATTCATCTACGAATTTACCTGCTGGCACTAATGATGTCATTACTTTTGTTGGCTGGGATAATGTGCCGCCTCTAACTAATGAAATCACAAATGTGTTTGTTTCGTATGTTGACAACGGTAATGGTGATGGTTGTGTCCCAACGGTTGAATCTTCCTTGACATACAGAATAAGGTTTGTTACACCTCCCGCGAGAGCAAAGGCAAAGGTATTTAGTCCTAACGAAGAGGGAGGGGATAATCCCGCTACAGCATTACACCATGTTTATGTTGATTACCCTGAACAGTATGTTGAGATGTACATTGAGAATGTAGGTGAGAGTGGTAATGACATATTCAGGGCTTATATTTACTATCCTTCAAACATCATAACCAATGTTTATAGTTTCTATTCAACTAAGATAGGTTCGGCAAGCTCTACTTATGTCTATACTACGAATGTTTCAGGTAGTAACTTTATAGTGGTTGATTATGCGGGTGCTAATGCGAAACTTTTATCAGGTCAGAATGACACTGTTAGTTTTAGGATTAACTATAACCTTAACAATGCTACTAACATAACTTTACAAGTTTATGTTGCTAACTCTACGAATTTCACAAATGCAGTAGTTGCAAATAATCCTATTGACAATAATCAGGATTTACATTTCATATACTCGCCTGTTGGTGCTTATGCCTATGTTACACCGCCACCGGGTGGTTATGTCCCTAAAGGTGTACTTACTAATCTAACATTCACGATTGACAATACAGGTGTCTATCCTAAGAATTCAATATTTGCAGCAAAGATTTACATACCTCCTTACTTTGCTGATACTGTTACGAGTATTACGAGTAGTATAATGGGTTCTGATCCTCTCTATGTCTTCTATAATGCTGGTGATAACAGCATTTATATAAATTACACAAATGGTGGTATCGTAGGAGGTAGTAACGATACTATTACTGTATGGGTGTCTAATAAAGTTGTTTTGTCTACAAATGTAACATTTACAGTTTCTGTGACTAATAAGCGTAGCTCTGTGTTTACAAACCTCACATACCCACCTGGTCAGTATCTTAGTGTTTTGGTTTCTGATCCGCCTGTGAATGCTAACTATTATGTAGATAAGAATGTTTTTGTTGCGTCAGGTGATGGTGCTAGTGAGAGTTTCAGAGTCTTTATAACTAACAAAGGTGAAGGTGCTAATGAGCTCACTTATGTTAAAATTGATATACCTACACCTATTCAGGGTAAGGTTACCAATGTCACTGGTATATGGACAAATATAAACTACATAACTTATGATAACACGAAGATAGAGGTGATTTATTCTAATTACACTGGTAGTCTTGTACAGGGTCTTGATGCTGGTTCTAATGATATAATAACTGTTTACTTCACAAACAATGTTACAAACATCTCAACTAATTTGGTTACAGTCCAGGCTGATAACTCTCCTGATTTTCCGGGCCCTGTAAGTTTGTCTGTTGTTTCTGGTAAACCTGATAGTGTTTACTTTGTTAATCCATCACTTTATAAGATTACTCCTAACCAAATTAGCGTCAGTGCTACTCGTTCAGTATTCACAAATTACATAACTGCAGGTGCTGGGTATGATGTTAAGTTGGCTAGAATAATACTACCATACCCATTTGTTACAAATGACATTTTTGTTACAAGTGTTAGAGGTGCTAGTGTTAGCATAGGCTCAAATTATGTTGAACTCAATTATGGTAGTGGATTACCTAGCGGCCAATTTGATATGGTCATACTATCAAATGTGCTTGATACCTATAATGAGGTTACCAATTATATAGCATTCTGGAGTGCTCAAGTGGATTACATTGGTGATGGTAGTTTTGTAGGTTGTGTAATAGATTCTACTGGTACTAATCATGTTGCTATTATATATTCTCCGGCAGAAGCGGAAGCTTATGTTACACCTGAAAGTGTTGGTGAAGATTTTGATAGTTATACTTACACATTCAGTATAAAGAATGTCGGTGAAAGCGGAAACAATATAAAAGAAGCGATGATTATACCTTCTGCTTTCATTACAAATATTACATCAGTGACTAGTGCTTTATTGTCATCCTCTTCTATTACGAATTCTAACAATGTCATAATACTCAAGTACTCTGATATTGGGGACTTATTACCAAATAGTAATGATACCATAACTCTTGTGGGTTATGATAATATTGATACTGCTCCGGGAGGTGCTGTTGGTTCTTATTGGACTGTGAAGGTTAACAACTCACCTTATGCTATTTCCTATACAAATGCTTATCCACCTGTCGGTAAGTCATTGACTAACATAATATACAAGCCTAACTACAGGGTAGACTACTACATAGAAATGTCAAATAGAATATCATCATCACCTTATGATGTAAATAAAGTCTATACAACTAGTGATGCCACTAATGTTATGTACTACTACATCAATAACTACGGTGGTACAGGTAATAATCTACTTAAACTGTTTATAAAAGTTCCCAGCATAGGTACAATTATTAGTACTAATGGTATGTCATTCTCTAGTGCCAAAGGTGTGCCTATTAGTTTGTCTAACAATGGTGAAATTGTTGTTGATTACTCTTCTAGTCCGCTTGTTCCAGGTGATAGTGATGTTATAACTATAAAGTTTAAGGACCTAATAAACGATGGTGAAACTAATGTTTCTTGGACCTCGGAGTCTATATTCTCAACTACCGCCGGTAAGAGAAAGCCTAACAATATCCAAAGTGGTAAGTTTGGTTATGTATCATTTGTTATGCCTTTGCCTTATGCTAGTGCTTCCATAGTATCACCATCACCGAGGGAAATTTTCGTTTCTGATAAACTCT
>Ga0123519_10012608_pt1 | contig 12262 bp, 12 predicted proteins | sample YelNatPaOPRAMG02_FD_87396 | JGI IMG/M metagenome (GOLD analysis project Ga0123519, IMG submission 87396) | Hot spring microbial communities from Yellowstone National Park - Yellowstone National Park OP-RAMG-02 (version 2) | ecosystem: Environmental > Aquatic > Thermal springs > Hot (42-90C) ... | reverse complement strand
GGAGATAACAAACATAGTTAGTGGAATATATCTGTATACAGTTACAGCAGAAAAACATAATGAAGGTACAATAAAATCAGTCAATAAGTTGACTATTATTAAATAGGAAGAGGTATAGATTATGGGACGTTATTTAGGTAGTTCGTGCAAACTATGTCGTAAAGAAAAATCAAAATTGTTTTTGAAAGGTGAAAAGTGTGATGTAAATTGTATTTTAGATAAAGGGAAAAGGAAAAACTTACCCGGTCAACATGGTATTTCTAAAACAAAAACGAGTGAATATGGTAAACATCTTCATGAAAAACAGAAAGCAAAATATATATATGGTGTTAGTGAAAAACAGTTCAGAAACTATTTCCGTATAGCATCAAAAATGAAAGGGTTAACAGGGACAAATTTACTTATGTTATTAGAAAGAAGACTTGATAATGTTGTTCATAAATTGGGATTTGCATCTTCAAAAAAATTTGCACGTCAATTGATTGTCCACAGACATATTCTTGTTAATAATAAATTGAAAAAAGTTCCAGGTTATCTTGTAAAACCGGGTGATAAGATATCAATTAAAGATAGAATAAAAGACAATATTTTTGTTAAAAAATCTATTGAAAATGCTTCTAATATTCCATCTTGGCTTAATTTAGATAAGACAAATTTTATTGGCGAAGTAGTTTCATTACCTACACGAGAAGATATTTCTTATCCGATTGATGAATCTTTGATAGTAGAATTATACTCAAGATAAAAATAATAAATTTTATTAGATAAAAAATTTTCCTAATAAAATTTTTAATAAAGGAGGCAAAATGGCTGTTTCAGAAATAGTTTTCCCGACTAAATTAGATATTGAGACACAAACAGATAACTATGGTAAATTTATTGCTGAACCTTTTGAGTCCGGGTATGGTTATACAATCGGTAACTCTTTACGACGGATATTGCTTTCGAGTTTAGAAGGTGCAGCAATAACAGCATGTAGGATTAAAGGTGTATTACATGAATATGAGGTAATAAGAAATGTGAAGGAAGATGTGTTGACTATTTTGCTTAATCTTAAAAAGATAAGACTAAAAATGTATAGTAAAGGGACTGAAATATTAAAATTATCAGTAAAAGGGAGTAAAGTTGTTACAGCAGGTGATATACAGCCAAATAGTAATGTAGATATAGTTAATCCTGACCAGGTTATTGCTACTATTTCACCTGGTGGAAGTTTAGAAATGGAATTAGAAGTAGAACGAGGACGTGGATATGTTGTTGCTGAAAATAATAAAAAACATAATTATCCTGCTAATACAATATTTCTGGATACATTATTTTCTCCTGTTACAAAAGTTACCTATGAAGTTGAAAATACAAGAATAGGTCAGAAAACAGATTATGACCGTTTGATACTTGAGATATGGACTGATGGGACTATTTTACCGAGAGATGCATTGGCATATTCTGCTAAAATCTTAAAAGATAGTTGTGATATATTTTTATTTGGGGAGAAGAAAGAAGAAAAACCTGTTTCAGCAATAGAAGTTATTCAGCAAGAAAAGTTGAATGAACTTATACAACAGCCAATTGAAATACTTCAATTATCTTCAAGACCATTCAATTGTTTAAAAAATTATCAGATTAAATTGATAAGTGATCTGGTTAAGAAAACAGAGAACGAACTTATTGCAATGGAGAATTTGGGCAAGAAATCTCTTGAAGAAATTAAAGCGAAATTAGCAGAACATAATCTTAGTTTAGGAATGAAAATATGACAAAAGCATATTCCAAACGTAAATTATGTCGTCCAGTTAGCCATAGAGTAGCACTATTGAGGAACCTATCCACCGCGCTTATAATGAATGAAAAGATTAAAACGACTGTACCTAAAGCAGAAGAATTAAAAAAATTTCTTGAAAATATCATCACTGTTGCAAAATCAGGGAAAGAGAAATCATATCGTAAAATACAGAAGGATATAAATAATAAAGAAGCAATAAGAAAACTTTTTGATGTAATTGTCCCACGATATAATGAGCGTAAAGGTGGATATATTCAAGTTTATAGAATAGGTACCAGAAAAGGTGATTCTGCACCTATGGCATTGGTAAGACTGATACAATAACAAAATTTATGTTTAATTACCTATTTAGTTTATTTTCTAATGATATGGGAATTGACCTTGGAACTGCTAGTGTTCTCGTTTATGTTAAAGGTCAAGGAATAGTATTATGTGAACCGTCCGTGGTTGCTGTTGATAAGGACACAAAAGATGTGATAGCTGTTGGTGCCGAAGCAAAAAGAATGCTTGGTAAAACACCTGGTAATATAACTGCAGTCAGACCACTTAGAAACGGTGTAATAGCAGATTTTTATATTGCACAACATATGATTAGATATTTTATCAAAAAAGTGCATAATAGAAAAAGTTTACTTCATCCACGAGTTGTTATTGGAATACCATCAGGTATAACTGAAGTTGAGCGTCGTGCTGTTAGAGAGGCAGCGTTACAAGCAGGTGCACGTGAAGTACATCTTATTGATGAACCTTTAGCAGCTGCTATTGGTGCTGGTATACCAATACAAGAGCCACAAGGAAATATGATAGTTGATATTGGAGGCGGAACAAGTGAAGTAGCAGTGCTTTCATTAGGTGGAATGGTTGTAGCAAAATCGTTAGATGTTGCTGGTGATGAAATGGATGATGCAATAATGCAGTATTTTAGACGGAAATATAATTTGTTAATAGGTGAAAATACTGCTGAAGAAACGAAAATAAAAATTGGGTCTGTTTATGCTTTGCCTGAAGAAATGTCGTTACAAGTCAAAGGTAGGGACCAGGTAACAGGGTTACCAAAAACTGTTACTATAACATCAGAAGAAGTAAGACAGGCATTAATTGAACCAATGAAATCAATTATTGAACTTATAAAATCAGTATTAGAGGTAACTCCAGCAGAGTTAGCAGCAGACCTTGTTGATAACGGAATAGTTCTTGCTGGTGGTGGTTCGTTATTAAGAGGTGTACCAGAATTAATTTCTCAGGAGACAGAACTTCCTATAAAAGTTGCTGATAATCCACTGACTTGTGTTGTTCGAGGAACAGGAAAATATTTAGAGGAACTGGATAGGATACGAAGGATAAAAGGATAATTTATACCTCCCGTTCTTTTTTAAATAAATGAAATGGAAATACATACCTGAACATAAACCTACATTGATTTTGATTATACTTCTTTGTATAAGTATTAGTTTATTAGCATTCAATCTAACAAAAAAAATTTGGACATTAAGATATTTCGTTTATTATGTTTTCAATCCTGTTCCAGAATTAGCATTGAAGATAATTGATAACAGTAAATATTTATCAGAAAATTTATTATCAATTGTTAAATTAAAAGAAGAAAATAGGGAACTAAAAGAACGATTGAATAAATTGTTATTTATGGAAACAGAATATAATGAAGTAATAACTGAAAATAAAAGATTAAAAGAGTTATTAGAATTAAAAAAAGGTTTAACATATGACATAATCTCAGCACGCGTTATTTCACATGATCCATTTAACTGGTTCAGAGCAATAACAATTGATAAAGGGCATAAAGATGGTATCGTAGTAGATGCACCTGTTGTGACTGTTATTGATTATCAGATTGCACTTGTTGGGAAAACAGTTATTGTTGATGAAAATACAACAAGAATATTACTTTTAACGGATACTCTTTTAGCTGTCCCAGCAAAAGTTTTAAGAACAGGGGATAACTGCTTAATACAAGGTAATGGAACACCAAAACTTATACTTGATTATTTACTTCAAGAAAGTGTAATTAATATAGGTGATGAAATTGTTACCAGTGGAATAGGTGAAATTTATCCCTCAGGAATACCAATAGGTATAGTTACGGATATAAAAACAGGAGAAGAAGAATATTTTAAACATGCTATTGTTAAACCCAAAGTTGCTATTAATAGAATTTCTGAAGTTTTTATATTAAAAAAGGTAAAATGAGATTTTACTTGGTTTTAGGTATATTAATTTTGGTTTCTTTTGTTTTACAATTATTGTGGGTTCAATATTTACCTATTTTTGGGATAGGACCACAGATACTATTAGTGGTAATAATTTATTTCGCTTTAAATTATGGTCCAATTATTGGTGAGATATATGGGTTTATAAGTGGTTTATTTTTAGATATATTCAGTATTTCTGTTTTTGGAACACAATGTTTTATATTTACAATTATAGGTTATATCAATGGTATGATGAGTAATAGAGTAGATGAAAAAAATATTAGAGTTCAATGTATTTTATCATTATTAGAAACATATTTTCAGATAGGTATTGTATATTTATTCTCAAAAATATTTTTATCAGATTCAATTATCAGTTATAAAGACATAATTATCGCACCAATATATACATCTGTTTTAGCACCAGGTATATTTAGAATTATGGATTTGATAATATTGAGAATAAAAAAATGGTTTGGGAAAACGAATCAGATTTAATTTCAGAACAATTTTCTAATAGATTAAAATATTTCACCATATTTGTTATTGTATGTTTTATTATACTTATCTTGAATTTAGTTTATATTCAGGTTATAAAAGGAAATTATTATTATCGTATTTCTGAACTAAATACGACTAAATTTTATATTGAACAGAGTCCGAGAGGTATTATTTATGATTGTAATAAAATTATACTTGCTAAAAACAGGCCTGTTGCAAGTGTATTTTTATATCCATTTCGTACACCTACTGACCCTAAATTGTCAAGAAAACAGATAGAGAAAATTGAGCATTTAATCCCAGATATAAAAAAAATTCCATTTTGGTATAATTCTAAAAATATTATTTGTTTATCAGAAAATATTAAGTTAAATGATATGTTCAAATTACTTGAACTGAGAGATAGTTTACCGGGTATTTATGTAACAATGGAGTATCGTAGATATTATCCATATAAAGAATTAGCAAGTCATGTATTGGGTTATATTGGTGAAATAGACAAGAATGAACTTAGTTTAATAGCTGAGAATGGATACAAGCAAGGTGATATTATAGGTAAGATGGGTATAGAAAAACAGTATGATTTGTATTTGAGAGGGAAAGAAGGTGGTATTTTAGTAGAATCTGATGCGACAGGTAATGAGTTGGATAATGTTAAAAGGATAGAACCAGTAGCCGGTAACAATATTTATTTAACAATTGACATTAGATTACAGAAGATAGCCGAAGATGAACTTAAAAAAACCAAATGTGCTGGTGCTGTTGTTGGTGTTGACCCTACTAACGGTGCGATTAGAATCCTTGCATCAAATCCAGGATTTGATCCTAATATTTTTATTAAATTACCAGAAACTGATATTGAAATAGATTACAGAAGAAAATATCTTTGTGATAAAGATTTACCATTGTATAACCGTGCTATCCAGGGAACATATCCACCTGGTTCTGTATTCAAAATTATTACTGCATTAGCAGCTCTTGACGGCAAAAAAATAGATTATAAGAAAGAATATTATTGTCCTGGTTATTTTCAGTTAGGAAAGAAGATTTTCAAGTGCTGGGAAGAAAAAGGACATGGTTCAGTATCATTTATAACAGGTATAAAAAAATCATGTGATGTTTATTTTTATAACATTGGACTTGAGACAGGAATAGAACTTATATCAAAATATGCAAAAAAATTTTATTTAGGGTCACTAACAAATATTGATTTACCATCAGAAAATAAAGGGTTTATACCTACTTCAGAATGGAGAAAAAAACGAGGTATATGGTATGAGGGAGACACTGTTAATTTATCAATTGGACAAGGATACATTGTTCTTACTCCAATACAGATTGCAAGACTAATTTCTATTGTGGCTAATAAAGGAACAGTATGGCAACCATATTTGGTTTCAAAAATTGTTAATTCTAAGACAGGAGAAACTATATATGAGATGAAACCTAAAAAGATAGATGAGGTTGATATACCAGATGAAATTTGGACCCTATTGGAAGAAGGTTTATTTGAGGTTGTTAATTCAGGAACAGGTTATGCTGCTAATATTGAAGGATTAAAAATTGCCGGTAAAACTGGTTCAGCTCAAAACCCACTTGGGGAAGACCATGCATTATTTGCGGCATATGCACCTATGGATAATCCACAATTAGCATTAGCAATAGTGGTTGAACACGGTGGTAAAGGAGGTGCTGTTGCGGCACCGATAGCAAAAAGTATTTTTACTGAAGCATTTATTCACAAGTTGTCTGAAAATAAATAATGCGATTTTTAAATATTCTCAATTATAAAAAAGTAAATTTTATAAAATAGATAACAAATGGGAACAGAAGAAAGAAATATTTTAAAAATATTTTTACAAAAACTTGATTGGCTTATTTTAGGAACAGTTGGAATATTAGTTATTTTTGGGTTAATTTTAGTATATTCTGCTACAATACGATTTGATAATCCACTTTTATTCGTTGTTAAACAATTTATTGCTTTGGTTTTAGGTATATTAGTTTTTGTATTATTAGCAAGTATTAATTATGAGATTTATAAAACTTATTTTTATCGGATTTATATTGTTTCTATTTTGTTATTAATAGTGGTATTAATTTTTGGCACTTCGGTTCGTGGAACGAGAGCGTGGTTAAATTTTGGTCAGTTTTCAATTCAAGTTTCAGAATTAACTAGACTCTTGTTTATTATTTCATTAGCAGGATATCTTGATAAAGAATGGCGAGAATTGTATCGCTGGCAGAAATTAGTTATCCCGATTATAATGTTATTAGGTAATGTATGTTTAATTCTGTTACAACCAGATTTTTCTGGAATAGTTATGTATTTTCCGATATTTATTACAGTATTATTTTGTGCAAATGTGAGAATTTTACATTTATTGGGAATAATTTTATATGGATTCGTTACAGTAAGTATACCGCTCCTAAAAACATTATTGAGAGCGAATATAAAATATGGATTAATAGTGAAATTGTTAGAGAATAATTTATATGTGATTTTATTGATAGTTTTTATTGGATTGTTTATATTATTTTTATGGTGGTTTTTAAGACAATTAAGAATATTTATCCCGATATTCTATTTCATATGTACTTTCTTGATAATTATTTCTGGGGTTATTTCATCATATGTTGTTGACCATAGTTTAAAAGAGTATCAAAAAAAGAGATTAATTGTGTTCATCAATCCTAATATTGATCCGCTTGGTTCAGGATATAATATTATTCAATCAAAAATAGCAATTGGAAGCGGTAGAATTTTTGGAAAAGGTATTTTTAATGGTAAGCAGACACAGTTGGGATATGTTCCTGCACGCCATACTGATTTTATTTTTTCGCTTTTAGGTGAAGAAATGGGATTCGTCTTTTCTACTTTTGTAGTCATACTATATTTGATATTAGTTTTAAGATGTATAGAAACAGCGCGTGTAGCACGAGATAGATATGGTTCATTAGTTGCAACAGGTATATCAGCAATGTTTGCATTCTATGCATTAATTAATATAGGTATGGTTATAGGAATGATGCCAATAACAGGTTTACCATTACCGTTTTTTTCATACGGAGGTTCATCTCTATTCGCATCATTAGCAGCAATAGGTCTACTTCAGTCGATATATATACGAAGATTTATATATTAATTATGATTAATAAAATATTACCGTTTGTGAACAAGCCAGTAAGATATATTAATTCTGAATGGAATTCAATTCATAAAACAAATGCGGATATAAAATTCTGTTTATGTTTTCCTGATTTATATGAACTTGCAGCATCTAATCTTGGAATAGAAATATTATACCATATTATAAATAACCGTAATGATTGTTTAGCAGAAAGATGTTATTGTCCTGATACAGATATGCAGAAACTAATGGTTAAAGAAAATATACCTCTGTTTTCTCTTGAATCACAAACACCATTAAAAGAATTTGATATTATTGGATTTTCGCTACAATATGAACTATGTTATACAAATGTTTTGACAATGCTTGAACTTGCTAATATCCCTTTATATTCCAAAGATAGAATAGAAACTTATTATCCGTTAATTATCGCTGGTGGTCCTGTAACTGCTAATCCTGAACCGATATCAGATTTTATTGATGTATTTGTTCTTGGTGAAGGAGAAGATGTTATAAACGAGATAATTGATGCAGTAAAAGAAATGAAATTAATGTCCAATATTATTAAATCATCTCGTGAATTGAAACAGGGGTTATTACTTAAATTAGCAAAAAAACAAGGAATATATGTACCTCAGTTTTATGATGTTGAATATAATACTAATAATACAATAAAAAAAATTGTTCCTAAAATCCCTAATTTAGATACAAAAAATTTAGTTAAAAGAACTGTAGATATAAGATCATCCTATTTTCCTGTAAAACCCATAGTTCCATATATGGAGACAGTTCATAATAGATTTACTGTTGAAATAAGTCGTGGCTGTATTCATAATTGTCGGTTCTGTCAAGCAACACAAATATGTCGTCCTTGGCGTGAACGGACAGTTGAACAAATATTGCAGATAGTATCAGAAGGTATTAAAAATACTGGATATGAAGAGATATCATTATTAAGTTTTTCCGTTTGTGATTATACAGAGATAAAACGATTATTGATGTCTATGTCTGAACTGTGTTACAATAATGATACTTTTATTTCAGTTCCTTCTTTACGATATAGTCCAGAAATAATGGATATACTCGGTTATTTAATTAAACCGCATCGGACAAGTTTAACTTTTGCAATAGAAACAGCATCAAAAAGATTACAAAAAGTTATAAATAAGGAAATTGACCTAAACAATATTATTAAAACAATTAGGATAATAAATAATTCTGGTTGGGAATTGATTAAGTTATATTTTATGTTCGGATTACCGACTGAAACAGATTTTGATATTCAGGAGATAATTAACTTTGTTGAAATTATACGGAAGATGAATATAAATTTGGGTTTAAACATAACAATTTCGCCTTTTGTACCTAAACCTCATACACCATTCCAGTTTGCAAAACAGGATTCAGATGAAGTGTTAGGACCGAAACAGGTAATGTTATTAAAAAAATTAAAAGGTAATGTAAAAAAACATAGTTTACAAATGGCTACTATTGAAGGAATACTATCTCGTGGTGATAGACGATTGAATAGTGTTATATATAATGTATGGCAGAAAGGTGCAATGTTTGATCACTGGAGAGAACGGTTTAATTATGAGTTATGGAATAATACATTTAATGAGTGTGGAATAGAAAAAGAGTTTTATTTAAGAGAGCGTGATTATAATGAGATACTTCCATGGGAACATCTCAGTTTTGGTCATTCAAAAGAGTATCTATGGAAAGAATACGAAACAGCATTATCGTATAAAGATACTGATAAATCTTATATTAATGTTATAACAGAATTACCTAATATAACAGAAAAAATTCAAGAAAAAGTTTATTGTGGAACAAGATATGTTTCTTTGAAAAATAGGACATTTTTTAGATTAAAGTTTGCACGAAAAAATGGGCTCCGTTTTATTTCTCATCTTGACCAGATACAATTAATAAGAAGAATAATACGGAGAGCAAAGTTACCTGTTTCATATTCATCAGGATTTCATCCACAACCTAAAATATCATTTGGACCAGCAATATCTGTTGGATACGAAAGTGAATCAGAATATATTGATATAGAATTTTTCAAATCTGTTGATGAAAAAACTGTTGCTAAACTAATTATTGAACAGTTACCTGAATCGTTCTCGTTATTAGAGGTGAGAAGAATACCTGATTACATAACTTCTTTAGAAACAGCAATAAATTTAGCAAAGTGGGAAGTAAAATTTAATAATAATACACTTGCTTCATTATCGAACAGTAGAATGATTGAATCAAAATTAAAAGAATTCTTAGATAAGAAGGAGGTCGTTTTTGAATATGTTAAAAATAATGAAGTAAAAAAAATTGATATTCGACAACTGGTTGTTGATATAAAATATTATGACAATAAAATTGAATTATTGTTAAGATTCGGTCCGAAACGAAACATTAAACCAGAAAAAATAATTGAGTTTATATTCGGATTAGCAAACGAAGAAACAAAATTATTTGAGGTGTGTCGTAAATCATTGTATATTGAGAGACCAGATGGTTCAATAACAGAGTTGTAAAAAATAATATGTTCGGTATAGTTAATCTCAATTTGGGAATAGAAAAAATTATTTTAGTTGATAGATTTACTGTTAATGAAGTATTTCGTCCTAAAAAGGTTATATTATTACCAGGCGGGAAAGGAGTAAACATAGCAAGAGTATTTAAGTTATTTGGGGATAAGTATGAATTGATAGGATTTCTTGGAGGCGACACAGGAGAATTTATAAAGAAAGAACTTGAAAACGAAAAAATTAATTTTATTCCTATTAAAATTGATGCTGAATCACGAATTTGTAATGTTATAATTGATACAATTAATCATACAAATACTGTTATTAATGAAAAAGGACCTAAAATTTCTAAAAACGAGGTAAATAGATTTATAAAAAGATATGAAAATTTTATTGTAAATAAAAAGATTGTTATTCTTACTGGTAGTTTACCTTTAAATGTGCCCGATGATATATATGCTATTTTAATAGAAATTGCAAAAGGAAAAAATATTCCTGTGTTTCTTGATACCAGCGGTAATCCGTTGATTAAAGGAATAAAGTCAGCACCAATGATGATTAAGCCTAATACAAATGAATTGAAATTTATTTTAAATAAAAAGACAATAACAATCACTGATATTAAGAATATTATAAAAAGATTTGTTAAAGAATACTGTATTAAAATACCTATTATAACAATGGGGAAAAATGGTGCAATAACATATTCTGATAAAAAAATTTATATTGCTAAATCACCTGAAATAAAAGTTATTAATGCTGTTGGGTCAGGAGATACTTTTATTGCAGGTTTTCTACATAAATTGTTTGAAACTAATGATATAAAAGAAGCACTAAGATTTGGGGTTGCCTGCGGAACAGCGAATGCTCTTACTTTAATCCCTGGTTATATAAAAAAATCGGATATAAAAAAACAATTTCTAAATATAGAAATAAAACAAGAATTATATTAAATTATGATTGGTATTTTAGATTGAATTTTATATATTCACATAATTTAATAATTTTATTAGGTTATTTGAAAAAGTTAATAACTTGAAAAAGAGAAAGAAATTTAATATAATTCTCTACATAGAGGAAGGTGTTCAAAAAGATATGAGTAAAATAATATTAGTTATTAATATTTTTCTATGCGCTATTTTGGTTGCACAGGAGACAGGAATTAGGACGAAAGAGCAGTCAGAGTGTAATCAAACAGCAATAGAAGAAGAAAAAAGAGCAACAACATCACTAAAAGTTAGTGAAATTGGTGTATGCACAGGTATTGTTGACCGTCAACCAGTTAATGAAAATACTATTTTTTCTTCAGATGTAGGTAGAATTTATTGTTGGACGAAAATAAATGGTGCTATGGAACCGACCGAAATAAAACATATTTGGTATTATGGTAATGAGAAATTACGAGAAATTAAACTTGATTTGAAATATGTAACTACGAGAACATGGAGTTACAAAAATATTAGTCCATCACAAGTTGGTGATTGGAAAATAGAAGTTGTTGATATAAATGGGAATGTGCTTAAAACTATAGTATTTAAAATTGAATCTCCGAAACAAGAAGGTAATGAACAAACAGAAAAAAAGCCCGAATAGATAAAATAATTATTTTTCGCAATGACTTAGAAAAGGAGAAGAGAACAATGAATGCGATAATTTTTATTGGTGGAAAACAATATTCTGTCAGTGAAGGTGATAAAATATTTGTTGAAAAATTGGATAAGAAGATAGGTGAAGAAATAACATTAGATAAAATACTTATGATTAAACAAGATACAGGGACAATAATTGGTAGACCAATTGTTGATGGTGCAAAAGTTGTAGCAGAAGTTATCAGTCAAACACGCGCACCCAAAATAATTGTATTCAAAAAACGTCCTAAAAAAGGTTATAAAAGAACAATAGGACATAGACAATACTTAACAGGATTATTAATAAAAAAAATATCAGTAAATTGAATTTTAGTTTTAAGGAATAGATTAGAATTATGGCAAAGAAACATTCTGTAAACGGACGTGATAGTAAAGGTCAAAGATTAGGTGTAAAAGCATTTGGAGGCGAGATTGTACCAGCAGGTGCAATAATTGTAAGACAGCGTGGAACAAAATT
>Ga0123519_10012605_pt1 | contig 12267 bp, 12 predicted proteins | sample YelNatPaOPRAMG02_FD_87396 | JGI IMG/M metagenome (GOLD analysis project Ga0123519, IMG submission 87396) | Hot spring microbial communities from Yellowstone National Park - Yellowstone National Park OP-RAMG-02 (version 2) | ecosystem: Environmental > Aquatic > Thermal springs > Hot (42-90C) ... | reverse complement strand
GGTGGATGGTGGTCTGGTCAGCAATATTCCCAGTTTTGAGGCAAGATTGCTGGGGGCCGAGATGATAATTGCCGTGGTGACCGCCAGTGATTTTTCCCGTCAGGATGTTCGGAATGTATTTCAGGTTCTCACTCAGGCAATATATATTCAGGGAAAGGTTATTGACTCACAATCACTGGCCCTCTGTGATATAGTTATTTATCCAGCAGTTAGTGATGTAGGAATTGCCGATTTTTTGCGTCAGGCCGATTGTATCCAGGCCGGAATTGAAGCCACCCGGAAAGAAATCATCGGGATTAAAGAAAAGATTATTGACTGCTATCTGAGAAAATCGCGATGAAAAAGATAATTCTTTTTTGTTTAATTAATCTGGTTATTGTTATAAGATCTCTTTCCGCGGCCGAGATGATCGCTGGATCAACCCCGGAAGAAATCCAGAGCCAGATAGATAAAACCACCTCCCGTAAAAAGTTAAGCCGTCTTTACTGGCAACTGGGGCTGACCTACTGGCAGACCCAGAGGCCGCAGGAAGCCCTGGTAAATTTTTTGACTGCCCGGGAATATGCGGATAATCGCCGGGACCGTTATCCAATTCTCCGGCAACTGGCAACAGTTTATTATCAGTTGAATGATTATCATCAGGCGATTGAAAATTATCAGCAGGCCGAGGTACTTTATCCGAAGAATATCGCCCATAAATATCTGCTGGCGGCGGTCTATGAACAAATTGGTCGCCCGGATTTAGCCGAAGAGTTATATCAAAAAATTTGCCGGCTAAATCGCCAGGAGTGGTCGGCTTATATTTTTCTGGGGGATCTTTATCGCCGGCGCGGTTTTTATTCCCGGGCGGTTGACTATTATCGCCAGGCCCTGGTGATTAAAAAGAAGAGAAACTGGGACATCTATAATCGTCTGGCAATTACCTATGAGATGTCTGGTGATTATTCTACAGCCAAAAAACTCTGGCAGGAATATCTTCAGGAAGTGCCGGATAGTGCCGCTTACTGGGCGCTGGGCAAAGTTGCCTGGCGGCATCGGGATTACAATCTGGCGGTGGAAAGTTTTTCTCACTATCTAAGTTTGAAGAAAAACGACCAGGAGGGCTTGCTCTGGCTGGGTCTCAGTTACTGGCGATTGGGAGATCTTAATGCCGCCGAAAATATTCTGCAAATCAGCCGGGAAATTGCCGATGACGGCCCGACTAATTTTTGCCTGGCCCTGGTTTACCGGAAAAAAGGCGACCAGAAGAACTATCAGATTTGTCGCCAGAAGGTCCTGGCAAAGTCAGCGGAGAAAATTCGCCGCTGGTTAAGTTTATATCTGGAACAATAAGTTTTATGGGTAAAGAAAATTATTATAGTTATACCTCGCTGAGTATCTATCAACGCTGTCCCCAGCAGTATAAATTTAATTATCTTGATTGCCTGACAGAGATTTATAAACTACCCCGGCCACAATTTTCTCTGGATGTAAGTGTCCATAATACTATTTCCGAATTTTTTGCCAGCCCGCCGAATGCCCCGGACTTAAAAGTGCTGGTGGAATTACTCAATCGCAACTGGATATCCGAGGGCTATAGTTCGCCGGAAGAAGAAATGGAATATCGGCAACTGGCCCTGATGCTGCTGGAAAATTTTTATGAGTTCTGGCTGGAGGAAAAGTCAGAAAAGATATTTGCCAGTGAGGATTGTTTCCGGGTGCGGATTGCTTCTGGCGACCGGCGACCATTTTATCTGGTGGGAAAAATTGACCGGATTGATTTAATCGCTGGCAAAAATTGTGCGATTGTTCTCTATAAGACACTGGAAAATCCGCCGGCCCAGGTCGATATTTTAGCCAAGGATATGCAAACCCAGATTTATTGTCTGGGGGTGTATTACAAATACGGTTTAATTCCGGAAAAAATCATTGTCTATTATCTGGCGGCCCGGAAAAAGATTGTTCTTCCCCGCAGTGCCGAACAGATTAATAAAATTACCGATACTATCTCTCTGCTGGTTGGGAAAATCAATAATGACAAAAATTTTAATGCCCGGATTGGAACCTATTGCAGTAGTTGTAATTATCTGACGATTTGTCCGAGTATCGGACTGAATTTGCCGGCAATCTCCGGACAGCCAACCAAAAGTGAGGTTCAGTCATATATCAGTCGATTATCTCAATTGCGCAACGACCTGGATTCTTTGCATCAGCAGACCTATCAGATTTCCGCTTTACTGGATTACGATTTGCTGGTGGAAAAAATTCTGGATGTTTTTCAGGATTTGAGTCGGGTAGAAAAGATGGCCCTCTATGTTTTTGATGATTACAGCGGTTCATTTGAATTGGCCCGGGCCGTTGGTTTTAAGACCATCACCCAGCGCTTTAGTTATGAAGAGTTTCAACAAAATAGTTTTCTTAAGACGAAAGAAATGAAACAATTCCGACAGATTACTGAACGGGCAGTCCTGAGTTTTCTCTGGCCCGGCGAAACCAATGTTGAGCAGGGGATAGTTATTCCCCTGATAGCCCAGGAACAGATTGTCGGATTGTTAGTCCTGGCTAATCGGAAATATTTTCGGCGGCAATTCAGCGGTTACGAATTATTGTTATTTCAGATTTTGTCCAATCAGGTAGCGACCTCTTTGCGCAATTCCCGTCTTTATAATCTGGCAATCTCCGACGGCTTGACCCGTCTTTATATCCAGCGTTATTTTCAACAGCGTTTAGGGGAAGAGATGGCCCGGTCCCGTCGTTACAATAGTCCGTTGAGTTTATTGATGCTGGATATTGACGGCTTCAAAAGAATAAACGATACCTATGGACACCAGTCGGGTGATGAGGTCCTGCGCAATATCGCCCGGGTTATCCGGACGAATATCCGGGAAACCGACATTCCGGCTCGCTATGGCGGTGAGGAGTTTGCGATAATTTTGCCCGGAACCAATCTGGCGGGCGCTCAGTCATTAGCCGAGCATCTCCGACAGGCGGTAGCCGAGTATCCATTTATGGTTGGTGAAAAAAATGAAAAGATAACCATCAGTATTGGCGTGGCCGAATGGGATAAAAAATGTGCTCAGTCCGAATTTATCCGCAGCAGCGATGAAGCGCTTTATCAGGCAAAAAGGCGGGGAAAGAATTGTGTAGTGTTGTTTAGCCAGTAAATTTATGAGAAAGGTAATTTATTTTCTGCTGGCAATTTTTGGTTTGTTTGGACTGCTCGGCTCCGGTCAGATTTTTTTCCGGATTTCTTTTCAGCTGTTTAACCGAACCATTGTCCAGTATTACTGGTTCTGGCTGGGGCTGGTTGCCTATCTTGCCATATTTCTTCTGTTCCGGAAAATTAATCTTATCTATATTTTTGGCCACGAACTGGCCCATGCGACGGCTGGAATATTTTTCGGGGCGAGTTTAAAAAAATTTCGGGTAAGCAAAAACCGGGGTGAGGTGGTGCTGGATAAGAAAAATTTATTTATTGCTCTGGCGCCATATTTTCTTCCGGTTTATACCCTGATGGTGCTGGCTGGTTTTAAACTCTGGCATTATTTCCGTCCGGAGATAGCCGCTGGTTACGGGAATGTTTTTCTGTTTTTGCTGGGCCTGACTTTGAGTTTTCACCTTTTACATACACTGGCGATTATTCCCAGCAAACAGAGTGACTGGAATTATGCCGGATATTTTTTTTCAGTTATCTTCATCGGATTGGCCAATATATTTGTTATAATCTTAATAATGAAAGTTTTGTTTCCCGCGGCGGTCCCCTTTAGAACATTTTTAGAAAAGTCGGCTCAGGAGACATTGGCCATAATTAAGTTCACCCTAAGGCAAGGACGGCAAGTATGGAGCTGGTTGTCAGTGAAATAAAACGTAAGGGTTTTCATCTGCTCACGCTGGTTTATATCAGCCTCTACTGGTATAATCAGAGGGCCGGTAAATTATTTTTAGCCGGATTGTTGCTTCTGGCCTTTATCGGGGAAATGCTCCGTCTGCGAAATCAAAAATTCAATCTCTGGATTTTGCGCCTCTTAAATGGGGTTCACCGGCCAGAAGAATCCCGGCGGTTAAGCGGGCTGCTCTGGACTCTTTCCGGTTCTTTATTGACCATGTTGATTTATCCTCATCCCCGAATTGTTCTGGTGGGATTATTGTTTATTTCTCTCGGCGATTCGGCGGCGGCTCTGGTGGGAATTCATTTTGGTCGCATCAAGATTTATGATGAAAAAACTCTGGCGGGCAGTTTGAGTTGTTTTCTGGTTTGCTGGATAATTGCCCTGAGTTTATTGCCACCGACTGATGGCCGCTATTTTCTGGTCGCTACTCTCTCGGCCCTGTTTGCGACAATTGTGGAAATAATTCCCTGGCCACTAAACGATAATTTCTGGTTGCCGATTCTCTCCACTGGTTCTATCTATTTACTTTACAAGATATTCGGCGTTCTATGATTCCGGCAATTTCCATAGAACACCTGGTAAAATATTACGGACCGGTTCGGGCGGTAGATGATCTGTCGCTAACCGTAAACCCGGGTGAGATTTTGGCCTTTCTCGGGCCGAATGGGGCGGGCAAGACTACAACGGTCAAAATCCTCAGCGGGCTTCTCAAACCTGACCGGGGGACAGTTAAATTACTGGGTGAAGAAATGACTTTGACTGCCCGGCATTTAAAACAGAGGATTAGTTATGTGCCGGAGGAGATATTTCTTTATCCCTATCTCACCGGCCAGGAATATCTATGGTTAATCAGTCGGATATATCCGGTAAATGAAGCGCCAGTAAAGATAAATTACTGGCTGGATAAATTTTCCCTGCTGACGGTTAAAGACGAATTGATTGCCAGTTACTCGCACGGAAATAAACAGAAACTGGCTCTAGCCGCGGCCCTTTTGACCGGGCCGGAGATTTTGTTGCTGGATGAGCCGTTGATTGGCCTGGACCCGGCAAGTTCCCGGATGGCGAAAGACCTTTTCCGGGAAAAAGCGGCGGAGGGAATGACGATATTTTTGTGTACGCATATTCTGGAAGTGGCCGAACAACTGGCGACGAAAGTAGCAATCATCAAATCCGGAAAATTATTGACTCTGGATACCCTGGACAATTTAAGGCAACAAATGGCCGAAAAGCGTCTGGAAAATATCTTTTTGTCTTTAACCCGATGAAAAAAAATTTTTTAATTGCGATATTGTTTTTGGGGTTACTTTTTAAAGCCCGCCTCAGCGCTGATGTCCGGCCAATGGCGGTAGCCGGACAATTTTATCCCGGGAGCAAATCAGAACTGCAACAAATGCTCACTGATTTTTTTCAGCGGGCAGTCCTGAATCAGCCGGTTAATCTGGATAGTCGGGTGGTGGGATTAATGGTTCCCCATGCTGGCTATGTTTATTCCGGGCAGTGTGCGGCTTATGCTTATAAGTTTTTGTCCGGTCAAAAATTTGATTATATTTTTTTGATTGGCAATAGCCACCATTATTATTTTTCGCCGGCGGCAATTTATGATGGCGATTATTGGGAAACTCCGCTGGGAGAGGTCAAGGTCGCCCGGGCGGTAGTAAAACAAATTGTTCAAAATCTCTCTTCGCTTGTCACCATAAATAATTCGGTTCATCTTCCCGAACACTCGCTGGAAGTGCAAATCCCTTTTTTACAACAAACCCGGAAAGATTTTCAGATAGTTTGTCTATTGTTGAGCAGTGGTATCTCGCGGACGGATATAGACAAAATTGCTCTCGGGCTCAAGAAGGTTATTCAGGAAATTTCGGCGACTAAAAATGTTCTCTTAATCGCTTCATCAGATATGTCTCATTATCCCGCCCGGCTGGTGGCCGAGATGGTTGACGCCGAAACCCTGAAGGCGATAGAAAATCCGGAGCCGGAAGAAATTTTTCGGACTGATGAAAAAATAATGAAACGCAACTTGCCGAACCTGGTCTGTACCCTGTGTGGTCGGGAATCGGTCTATCTGGTGAAAAAACTGCTGACTGACCTTGGGCGTCGGGAGGTGCTGGTTTTACACTATGATAATTCAGCCACGAGTTCCGGGGATAGTTCCCGGGTTGTTGGCTACGGAGCAGTGGCGTTTTTTGCGGAGGAAAAAATGAAAACTTTTACTCTCTCACAAGAGAATCAGAAAAGTTTGTTAAATCTGGCCCGGCAGGCAATTCGTCAATATCTTAAAAGCGGAAAAATTATCCAGTGGCAGACGACCGATGCCGAGTTGACCCGACCCGGAGCCGCCTTTGTTACCCTTACCGAAAAAGGTAATCTCCGGGGCTGTATCGGAATGACCGTGGCGATGAAACCTCTTTATCAGACAGTTATTGAAATGGCAATTGCCGCGGCCACCGAGGACAGCCGGTTTCGTCCAGTGACTGCCGATGAATTGAAAGATATTGCCATAGAAATTTCTGTGCTTTCCCCGCTGGAAAAAGTCAATAGTGCGCAGGAAATTATTCCCCACAAACATGGGGTCGTGGTCAGGCGGGGCGGCCGGAGTGGGCTGTTTTTGCCACAGGTCTGGGAACATTTTCAGCGCAAGGAAGACTTTTTAAATGAACTCTGCTGGGAGAAGGCTGGGCTGGCTCCGGATGCCTGGAAGGATAAAGATACCGAGCTTTATATTTTTACGGTCTTTGCTTTCAGCGATGAAAAATTATCCCCGTCAACAAAATGACTGGCGGCTGGTTATTCTGGCGCTGTTGTTAACTCTGGGTTTCAGTCGTTTTTTTTCTTCCGCGACCTGGCTGGCAGTTGTTCTCTGGAATTTTTTCTGGTTGCTGATTTTTGGTCAGGTGTTGGTGTTCAGAGATATTTTTTTTCTCCGGCGCTTTGTTTTTATCTTTCTGGCGATTGTCTTTTTGCTTGGCTTTCGGCTGTTTCTGATTGACTATAATCAACTGCTCTTGGCCTGTCCACTGGCTGCCAGTACCGGGCTGGGGATAAAAATCAGAACGGTTTTTTCCGTCGGTAAATTTTTTTATCTTTTTTTAGTTCCGCTGATATTTTTGTTGCTGATTCTCTGGCTGGGTTTAAGATGGTGTTCGTTTGCCTGTTTCTGGGGTGGCTGGAATGAATTATTTGCTACAATCAGTGGCGGCAAAGCAATCATAAAACTAAGAAATCCGGGATATTTTCGGGAATTGCCGGTTGCCCTCTCGTTGTTTTTCAATATCGTTATTCTGACCGGTGGGGGGCTTTTGTTTTGTCTGGTTTTGTGTCCATTTAAGTTGACCAGTATTTCAACTGCGGCGATATCGGTTGGCTGGCTGAAACATCTCTGGGTATTGGTTTTAATCCTGGCGGTAATTATTCTCCCGCTGTTGACCAAAAAACATTTTTTCTGTCGCTTTTTATGTCCACTCAAAGGTTTGATTTCTTTGCTCGGCCGCTCTGGCTGGCAAGTAGCAATTAACGAAAGATGTGATAATTGTCAATTGTGTCTTCAGTCCTGTCCGGAAATGGCGATAGTCCAATCCTCTTCTGGAATAAGAATAGACCAGAGTTATTGTACTCGCTGTTTGCTCTGCCGCTCAATCTGTCCGGTGCAGGCAATAGGGTAAGTTTTTCTCCGGGAAAGTTACTGACGGAAGAACAACTGCGTCGGGAGGTATTATTTACCCTGACCTTTTCGGCAATAATCAATAGTTTCTGGGGGCCGGCGGCTTTTCAACATTTATTGGGATTAAAATGAATTTTTTATCTGGCTTTTCGTCCGGGCTCTTGAATAGTTTTTATTGTGCCGGGGTGTGTCTGCCGATAGTTTTTCCGTTCGCCATATTGAAATCGGCTGAAGACCGTTGGCAGTTTTATTCTGGCCTGCTCACTTTTCTTTTCGGTCGTCTTCTGGGATACCTGCTGATTGCGGTAATGACTGGTTTTGCCGGCCAGATATTTAATCGAATAAGTGCCTGGCCAAAAATTTCTGCCGCTATTCAGATTCTCCTGGCGCTGATTATTATCCAGTCGGTGTTTAATCGGCGGATTATTTCCCGGATAAAATTGTCCGGGCCATTCAATTATAGCAACTCGTTATTTTTTATCGGTCTGGCTCTGGGGGTTAATATCTGCCCACCGTTTATTCTGGCAATCAATCAGAGTCTTTTGCTGGCCGGGGTTTTTCCGGCTATCAGTTATTTTCTGGGATTTTTTACCGGCTCGTCGGTCTGGGTGGTGATTTTAGTTCTTGCTCCGGCCCTGGCAAGGATTAAACGATTATCTTCAGTGTTAAATATCTTTCTGCTTCTGATGGGCTTATACTATCTGTTGACCGGTCTCGTTCATCTCTTCCAGTAAATGAATGGCGGTGGCTTTGAAGACCAGATAAACTCCGGTGCCGATTTGCAGTTTCATTTTTTGTTCTGACTCGGCCGTTATCAAAACAGTTAAGAAATTTCTTGGACTGATTTGTACTTTTAATTCCCGGACAAGCCCAATCGGTTTTATTTGCCTGACCGTTCCCGCCAGACAGTTCCGGGCGCTGGAATGAATTATTGGTTCTGGCGAAACCAGGATTTCTTCCGGACGGATAATGATGGCGGCCGGACCTCTTTTTTCGCTTCGGGCAATAAATATCTTCAGGCCGTCGGTGAGGAAAGTTTCCGCATCAATAATCTCGCCAGTTAGAATATTGGGGCTTCCGGTAAACTCGGCAATCCGGCAGTTGCCAGGATGCTGAAAAATATCTTCGGCACTTCCCTGTTGAACGATTTCTCCACGGTCCAGAAAATAAATATAATCGGCAAAATGCCGGGCAAGAATCAGGTTATGGGTTGTCAGGACAATGGTTCGCTGTTGCTGGCGCAAATTTTCAATAATCTCTTCGGTAATTTTTATCCCGAGCGGATCCAGATTGGTTGTTGGTTCGTCAAAAAAAACAACTTCGGTTTCCAGCACCAGGGCCCGGGCAAGCATCAGACGATGTTTTTCGCCGCCGGAAATTTGTCGGGCATTGCGTTCACTAATCATTGGTAAAGAAAAATTCCGCAGGGCCTGTTCAACCTTTTCCCGGATATTTTGCGAATGGCGAATTTTTAGACCATAAGCAAGATTATCTCGGACCGAACCAGAAAAAATCACCGGATGCTGGGGAAGGTAAACCATCTGTCGTCTCAAAGCCAGTTTCCGGGCCGGAGTGAATGCTGAGATGTTTTTTCCGTTAAAGATTATTTCTCCACTATCGGGTTTAAGTAAAAGAGCCAGAATTTTTAACAAAGTGGATTTTCCTGCGGCGTTTGGTCCGATAATTGCGGTTATCTGACCTGAAGAAATTTTGATATTCGCTACATTCAGCGCCAGATTTCTACCAAAAAATTTAGAAAGGTTGCGGGCAATTATTTCCATTTTTAGCGAATATAATGTTGGATTAACTGGACAACAATATTCAGTAGCAGAGCCCAGATGATTAAAATTATTCCCAGAGTAATTCCTACCTCAAAATTGCCCTTCATTGTTTCCAGAGCAATAGCCGTAGTCATCACCCGGGTATATCCTTTGATATTGCCGCCGACCATTAAAGTCATCCCGGTCTCACCAAGTAAGCGGGAGAATGCCACGATAACCGCGGTAACGAGCGGATATTTTGCCTCCCGCAGGATGGTTGCGATTAACTGAAATTTGTTTGCTCCGAGAGTTAAAGCGGTTTCCCGGATTTCCGGGGCAATGGCCGAAAGGACGGAAAGTGATAAGGCGCAAACCAGCGGGGTTGCCAGAAGGGCCTGAGCTATAATCATTGCATAGACAGTAAAAAGCAGGTGAAAATTACCCAGAGGGCCGCGGGAAGAGAGCAGGATATAAACTATTAAACCGATACTTACTGCTGGTAGTGCGGTCCAGGTGTTAATAAAAGTGATGACAATTTTTTTTAGTTTGAAATCGTGAAGGGATATTAACAACGCCAGGGATATTCCGAGAACCGTCGCAATTAAAATTGCCCATCCGCTTACCAGAAATGAGCGTCCAACCGCATCCAGATAAGAACCATAAAGAGAAATCATATTCACTTAGAAAAATCACTAACCGGGTGAAAAAGCGCCTGACCATATTGGTTTCTTCCGAAATTAGCGATAATTTTTTGGCCCTCTTGCCCGGTAATAAAATCAACAAACTTTTTTGCCAGTTGATAATTGAGATGGGGATATTTATCCGGCGATACCGGGATAACCGAATAAAAGTTGAGAAGTAACTGGTCGCCGGTGAAAAGTATTTCCAGGGATTTAAGTTCAAAATGGTGGGCCAGCCAGGTGGCGCGGTCAGTAAGGCAATAGGCATTTTTTTCATTAGCAATTCGCAAAGTTTGTTCCATGCCTGAACCGGATTCAATATACCAGCCGGAGTTGAGAGTAGCCGGCAGTATTTTTGCCTTTTCCCAGATAGCCAGTTCTTTTTGGTGCGTTCCGGAGTTATCACCTCGCGAGACAAAACTACTGGAACTGCGCGCAATCAACTGAAAGGCCCTGACTACCCCGCTGGATTTTTTAACTCTGGCCGGGTCATTCTTTGGACCGACGATTACGAAGTCATTGCTGGCCACTGGATACCTCTTTATCCCGAAGCCGTCGGCAACAAATTTTTTTTCAAGTTCCGGGTCATGGACCAGAAGAATATCCGCATCGCCATTGCGCCCAAGTCGGATTGCCTGACCACTGCCAACCGCAATTATTTTTACCTGACATTTATGTTTTTTTTCAAAAATTGGCACCAGAGTATCCAGAAGACCGGAGTCATAAACACTGGTAGTGGTTGCCAGGGTAATAGTTTGCTTAGCCAATAGATAAGTAGAAAAGAGGACTAAAACAGTGAAGGAAACACCAGGACATTTTTTGCCCAACAATTTTTCTCCTTTCCAGTCTGGGGAACACCGGAATTTTCCGTCGGCTATATCGTTCTAATATTACCGGAAAAACCATCAGAGATTGCCGGGTTGGAGCAAGAAAGATATACCAAAAAAAGAAAGTTTTGTCAATGGAGCAAGACCGGCTATTACCAATGCCCGGTCATTCCGAAATGGGTAACCCCATTGTCATATTGTTATTCCCGAGTGTTTCTGTCGGCAATCTATCTCATTTTTAAGTTCCCATGTTCTCGCTAACTAGGGAAGTCCAAACCAATGTTTTTCTTACAAATTTTTCTTACAACCGACGATAAATAAATTCTTTTACTTCCACAAATGTGAGAAGTTCTTAAGTAAATATCTTCTCATGTTCTCGCTAACATGAGAACTTCTTTAAATGACAGTATTTTGGGAAAAATCCTTTCTGGGCCGAAAGGGAAAAGTAGGTAGCCGAAAGTCTTAACAGGACTATTGGGTAAAAAATTTGCCCGAAATTCCTATTGAAAACATCTATCAGATAAAATTAAAATAAATAACAGAGAAGGTAATATCTTGGGGAGAGATTAACTCTCAGGTAATGAGAGGCCTTCTTGAAACAGAGGGTGAGAGGATGCCACCCGGAGGGTGAAAACAATGAGATGGTATCTTACTCACCCTTCTTATTTTTGTGATAAGGGAATTTGCGGACATTTTTAGCGAAAGGGGTTAGTAGTTTAATGGTTGGTGGTCGGGTGAGGATATTCTCGTACGCGTAGGGTAAAATGGCCAGAAAAATTTCGCAGAAATTTCGCAGAATCTTCACACAATCTTCACACCGCTGTGCTATAATTTATAGCGGAGAGATAAGATATTGCCGATAAAATGGGGTTTAGGATGAAGGGAATAGTGCCGGCAGAGGTTATTGCGAGTAAGATATATTTGATTCGGGGAGAGAAAGTGATGTTGAGTTTTCACCTGGCACAGTTATATGGGGTAGAGACCAGGGTATTGGTCCAGGCGGTAAAAAGAAACCTTGAACGATTTCCGCAAGATTTTATGTTTCAGTTGACCGATAGTGAGACCGATGTTTTGGTATCACAAAATGTGATACCACATAAAAAATATCTTGGAGGTTATAGGCCATATGCGTTCACCCAGGAGGGAGTGGCGATGCTTTCCAGTGTTTTGAGAAGTCGGAAAGCGATAGTGATTAACATTGGAATAATGCGGGCATTTGTGCGGATACGGGAATATCTGGCAACTCACAAAGAAGTATTACGCAGGATAGAAGAACACGATCGGCAGATAAAAACGATATTTGAGTTAATAAACAAGATGATGTTGCTGCCGGAAGAGCCAAAAAGGAAAATTGGTTTTGTGCCGGAGCGATAGGTGGGCTGGATGGAGTTGAGGAAATTTTAAATTTTTGGAGGTGTAGAATATTAGCACCGATGGAAAATCTGAAAAGAGTTGAAAAAGTTTTCAAGT
>Ga0123519_10012604_pt1 | contig 12268 bp, 5 predicted proteins | sample YelNatPaOPRAMG02_FD_87396 | JGI IMG/M metagenome (GOLD analysis project Ga0123519, IMG submission 87396) | Hot spring microbial communities from Yellowstone National Park - Yellowstone National Park OP-RAMG-02 (version 2) | ecosystem: Environmental > Aquatic > Thermal springs > Hot (42-90C) ... | reverse complement strand
GTAGTTAACTACCTTTATAGCGGCAGTGCGATCAGTCTCTTCTATCCAGCAAGCTCCATTAGCTGTCATGGAGACACACTTGCCGGAGATAGAGAACATCTGGCCGTTGGGCTGGCTCCACAGGTCGTTAACCTTGGCAACAGAGGTAGCCGGGCTGAGTGTGAATGTGAGCTGGCTTAGCCAGGAAGGATCGCTCTTATCAGCAGCGCACAGTCTTACCTGCGCCTGTTCCCCACCGGTAGCCTGTGTCTCCTTCACAAGCAGCCTGTTAAGGCCGGGCTGCAGAGTGAATGAGCTCGAAAGGTCCTGGTCTACAGTTAAACCACGGGTTGTATCAGTAGTCAGGACAACGTTTCCGTTGACCCAGCACTTTATGCCATCATCGGAACCGGCGGCTAGATAAGCGTTGGTGATCGCCGGGCCGTTGTTCATGATATAGGTGAACAGGTAGGAAACACCATTGGTCTTAACCGTGCCGTATACCAAGTCGAAGTTCACGACGTTGGTAGGCGTGGTATAAGATGTCCAGGTCTTGCCGCCATAAGTCTGGCCGACGAGCGGAGCGATAGTGGGCTCGGTGCTGTCAGGGACAAAGAAATCATTACTCATTCTTGTCGCTGCAGTTGCCCAATCGAAGAATCCGGCTGTCGCCCAGGTTCTGATGGAGCTTCTGTCTACCTTGAACGTAGCGCTTACCGGGACACCATCGACACCACCACTGTCAAACGGCTTCACACTGACGGTGTGAGTGCCGAAGGTAAAGTTCGTAGTGTCAATAGTATACGGGCTGGTTGCGGGCAGCCAGGAACCGTTGTCAACTTTAACCTGGTAGCTTGCCGCACCGATGCCATCCCATGTCGCGGTTGCGGAATTGACGGCATAAGCCGGTGTTACCGCCAGGCTTAGAGCTGCCGGTGTACTCGCTATGGTCATATCATCGTAGAGCAGGAAGTAACCATATTGGTAGCTGGAACTCGGCCTATACATACCTCTGATCTCGATCAGGTTATACAGAGCCGGATTGAACGTATCTGCGGTAAGAAGCGGAGTGGTCATATCATCGATGTAGAAGCTTACATCGTTATGGCCATTATCTTTGACTGGACCAACGAGGATTCGGCCTCGGTGCCAACCTACGCTCCTCGCTTTGGTAGTGTTGATGAAGCCAAGGCTGCCGTACTGGCCGGAGATTCCGCTCGCGTCCTTGATTCTGGCCTGATACACACCGCTGCTGAAACCGGAACTGAAGTCGTTGGCGCATCCGAGTCCAAGCTTAGCTGTAAAATCACCGGGATCGGTGAAGTTAGAGTTGGCTGCGCTGCTTGGATAGTCTTTGGGAATGTCATTCTTCGAGTAGTAGCATATCGAAGCATAATCAGAGATATACCCGAGGTAAGTTCCGGAACTGAACGCGGTTCCCTTCGCATCGAAGAAGTAGAAATCATATGCGAAGTTCCCGACAGGCAGGTTGCCATTGTTCTGGCGATAAGCGAAGTTAAGGTAGTTAACGCAGTTACCACCCCAGCCGCCGACCTGCTTGGCTCCACTGTGAGGAGCATGGCCGTCGTGAGTTCCATCGACAGCGCAGTTGCCCGGCTTGGTTCCCCACCACGGGTTGCTTCCACCCTCTGCAGCCCAGTTCGGGCCACCGGTCTCATTCATGTCGATGTCGCCGTTGTTGTATTTCTCGAATCCATCGTAGAAGTTAAACTTAACCTGCGCCGCGAAGTTGGCGTAGAGCGTGTAGTCATTAGCGGGCATAGTGAATGTGTAGGTGTAGCGCCTAGACACTATGTTTGTTCCTGCGGCATCGGTCGACCAGCCGGCAAAGCAAAGGCCCTTGTTCGGTGTAGCTGTTATGGAGCAGCTAGACTTGTAAGCCTTGACGCCGCTGTCGCCGCTGACCGTGCCGCCGGTGTTCGCGTAGGTAGTCAGGTTGTAGTTGTTAGGAGTAAAGATGGCGTAGAGCGTAGTATCGTTGTCCATCTTCACATTGTAAGGATTAGCCGTGGAAACGGTATCCGTTCCGGCGGCAACCGTTGACCACTTCGAGAACGTATAACCGGCAGCAGCCGCGGCTTTAGCGGGAGCATAAGCTCCGGCAACATATCCGCCTGCTCCAGTGACCGTGCCGGCGCCTGTTGGGCTGACGTTCAGCGTGAGGTTTTTTCTACCAGCCTGAATCTGGAACTTCGCAAAGAGCGGCATGTCGGCGCTCAAGCTAAGAGAAACCGGGTTATCAGAGACGCCGTAGTCGTTGCCTTTGTCATCGACCCAGGTTACGAAGTCGTAACCAGCAACAGGAGTTGCCGTGACAGAAAAGGTTTCTGTCGAGTCATAGTAACCAGATGCTGCTCCGCTGATCGTTCCCATTCCAACCGAACCGGGCTCTACGCCGACGGTCAGGAGATAAGGATCGGTGAGAACGGCGATGTCATCGATATAAGAGGCAGGAACCGCCGCCGCGGGTCCGCCTACACCGATGTCTATCTTGTTGAATGCTTCATTCTTATTGACGACATTGGTGATTTGCTGAGCTAGCGCGCCATCAACAAACCATTTACCTGTGGTAGTGCCGTTATAATAGATATCGCAGCGCTGCCAACCATTATAGGTTCTTAACAGATTGGTGGGACCCCAGACAGCCCAGCCAATAGCGGCTTGTGGGTCAAGCAGTTCATACTCCCAGTAATCAGACCCATCGGAATTGCCCAGTCCAAGGGCTTGGAGAGAAGTGTTGGTGTATATGTCGAGATAGTTTCCCTTGGATCCGACTTGGTCGTAGAAGTAGAAGCGGACTGCCAGGGGTGAATTCGCCGGAATGCTGAAGTCGCTCCGTGTGAAGGTGATGTGCTGATTGACATTGGTTGTCGCCAGCGAGAAAGCTCCGTGTCCGGGAGCAGGAGCCGCAACTACGGACGGCTTATTTGTTCCCGCCCAGTTCGAGCTCAGAGTTCCGGATTCGAAGTCCTCTGTGTACAGAACCGCTGCGAATACCGGCGCGCACAGCGCGGTTAGCAGCAGGATTATGCCCAGAGTCACCCACATCTGTGACCGGGCACTTCTGCGTGACTGATGCTGATAGCCACTCATTTACTGAATACCCTCCCATTCTTGTTGTTTTGCCTATAACAAAATCTCATTGCGCATCGGAGTGCGATACGGCGATAGGTGAGCAGAGGAACATGGGTAGTTCCTCTGCTCAGTGCTTGAATGACATTCATTCGGACACCTTAGCTTGCACCAGGGAATTGATGAATGGGGGTTCCGTGCTAGCCCTTTCATCCCGCCGAACGATGCATTCCGCACGATTGGAGTGAGAAAACAGCGAACATTCCCAGCGCCATCGTGCGAGTCGGCTCTACGGCCGCTGAGATACAGGTATTTCTTTCCGACCACCGGTTGATCTAGTTCGACCTTATAGCCGCAACTAACCAACCACTCGCATGTTTCCATGCATGCTCGTTTTTGTCAACTGGTAAATTGACCAAAATTACCAGAAAATGCGTGGATAGCAGGAAATTTAGTGCTGCAGGTAATGTGGATGGATTCAATACTTACCAGATTGAACCAGATCTACTCGCTGAATCCCGCCAGGCTTGGCATATTCTGGAGCCCCAGTGCGCGAGGATTGCCGTGGATAAGGTTCGCCATGTTGTTGCGGATTTCAATCTCGATGGTGTTCGAGCCGGGGTGGACGAGAGAGGCTATATCGAATGTAAATGGCGCCCAGATCCGCTTGCCGGCTGGTTTGCCGTTCACACGGACCGTGGCTGAATCGCGGACATCGTGCAGGTTAAGGATCAATGATGCGTATTCGCGTTCCAGATCGAAGCCGGCGCGATATGTGATCGTGCCGGAGTAGAATGGATAATCGTGTTCCAGCCTGAACGGGTTGACCGTATCGGGCGGGAGAAGGGCAATGTTCTTGCCGGAGATATGGACCCGGAAATTTCCTACCAGCCGCAGTGGCTCGCTGAGCTTGGTTGGGGAAACGACTTTAAGACGGTTGATTCCCGGTTTGAGCAGTGAACTTACATCAGCCTGGATGTCCTGGAAATCTGTCAAGAAATGTCCGGGTTTATGGCTGGAAAGTTGGACATCATCAGGGCTGCAGCAGGGAGACAGGGCGATGCGATTGGCATTGATGTAAACCTCGCAATCCGTGAAATCCCTGTCCACAACCATACGGATACCTTCCGCCGGGCTGGTTACCTCGATCTCAGCCTCGTAAACGCCGGCGAAAGCTTCGAAGTCGGGGCGGTTCGGGTCCCAGTTCACAGGCATATAGCGAGGATGAGTGCGCACGTCGACATCCACCGGTTCCGAATCCTGCTTTGTGTAGCGGAAGTGGTAGATAGATGCCGTATTGAATGGTACGTTTACGGTAAGGTTACGAAGCTCGATCGGCGACGGCTCCGATTTCGGCTCCCGCGGCGCCTGCGCGTCGGGCGCTCCGCTCACGATGAAATAGGACTGGTTCGGCTGGAACCGGAGTTGGACCAGTGTTTTCCTGCCTGCTCTGCGGCCTTCGAGGCGGGTATATGTCCCTGTTTCATGATCGAAGATAGCGGTGTCGGGGTAGTCCTTTATCAGAGCGGAGACTTTGCGGTGCTTCTCAGAGCGGTTCAGCAGGAAAGTAATTTTTCTGCCGTCCTTTTCTCTGCGATAAGCCATTATCTCGTCGGCGCCTCCGCCGGTGATCTGAATATCGTCGTCCAGCTGTTTTTTCAGGATATCGGCGAATGCCTGGAGCTCTTCGCTGCGCACGAACGTCGCTCCGCGCATTCCGTCGGGCAGGTTCTGCGCGAGCGGTTCCATCGCGCGATGGAAAAGGGTAGTGCTCACCCCGGACCGCACGATCTCGGTAAGGCGCTCGATCTCCTGGCGGCGCATGTATGGCGTTGCGGGAACAATCAAGACTTCATATTGCTCATCAGCCAGTTTGAGCTTGTTGTCTTCGAGGCGCGCTTCTTTCAGGTCCCGGAAATCCACCAAGTCGAAATCGATTTGATTCTTGATGAGTTCAAGGCACAGCGAGTTAATAAAGTTATCCGTATACTCGAACTCCGGCGTTTTTCGATCCGGTTGATAACTCGCCCACAGGCCGCTGAGCGGATACATCACCGCCACCTTGCAGAGGTGTTTCCCGCCGAGAAGCATCTCCTCGAGCCGGTGCAGGTAATTGGTGAATGCATCGAAATCTTCCCAGTGTGGTGACTGGTAAAAAAAGCTCGGTGGCGATTCGCGCTTGGTCATGCCGGAGATTGTGTGGTAGATCGCGTGTGGGATCAGGAGGTTGATTCCGAGCGCGTATTGCCAGTCGGTGACGCGCTTTAGATTGGTATAGGTCGTATCCCACTCCATCACGCCGAAGCTCTCGCTCATACACCTTGCCTTGCCGGAGGTGTGGGTCAGCGAGGAGCATATTTTATGGCCGATGATCGATATCCAGTTGTTGCCGAGAGTCGCCTTACCCAGGTGATCGACTCCAGGTATATCCTCGGCGCGCATCGTGCCGAACATATCGCCCTGGAACCTGATCTGGTAACGGAGTGGTTCCTCGTGATTGTTGTGACCGGTGTAGATTACGCCATGCTCGCAGCACCACGAGCCCAGGTTGCCATGGTAGCGCTCATTAAATAGAAATCCGGCGTGCTCCCAGTAATCGGCTCGGAAAGCGGTGCCCTGCGCCCCTCTGTAGAAGAGATAAGGTATCATCGGGGCAGGGGAGTAGCCGTATTTAGCTTCGAATGTCTGGAAATAATCGGTGGTGTAGGGCAGGTTCCAGTCATCATAACCAACGCTCACCCAATAGATCGAGGGCTCGTCGGTAAAGATCGCGCGGATAGCTTTACCAAACTCATCGCCGAAGCGCTTGAAGTATTCATCATAGGTAAGAGATTTGAATCTATTGACCGCGTCGAATGAAAGAGTATCGATGTAGAACGGATCGCGCTTGATTGTACAGTTGAAGATATGCCAGCTGCCCGTGAGCGCTCTTATACTCTTTACATCTTCCATGAGGCGGGTCTTGGTGACGTTTCCACTTTCGATATTCGCAGCGATCACATAATCGCCGGGTTCGAAAGTGTCGAGGTCGATCTCGCTGAGGGCTTGGGGTTCGATGGCGAGATACTTACTCTGATAATCGCTATTTTTCTGCACCGTCATCCCGGCGGTGCCGCTCGGCCAGTTGAGCTCGTCATAAATCCAGACATGCATGCCGTGTTTTTTAGCCTCGCGTACGCACATCCCGAAGATCTCGAACCACTCATCCGAGAGATACTCGCACTGCAAGCCGTAGCGCGGGTGAACGATCACGTCGCCGACGCCCTTCTCTTTCATCATCTCGAACTCGCGGATGATGTGCCATTCTTCAAGCCAGCCGTTCAAAAACCAGAACGGGACGGGGGAGGAGATTTGCTTACTGAGATTATTAAGGTCAGGATGCAAGTGGGTACCTCTATTCAATCGGGCGGGGGATGAACTCTACCTGGTTTGTTATCGTTCAACGCACAAGGCATCGACGCTTCTATCGTATTATTATCCAGGCATACTGTCAACAATCGCAAAGCACTGTTGATCCCGCTGTTGATATTCCGCTTATTTCCATACCCACTCTCCACTATCCTGCCTTACCTGCCTGTGTTCGCAGGTTATATGCTTTACTTTAACGAATTTATTTCCAAGGCTTAACAATCGACCGATGATTTCCGTCCAAGATAACGAGTGACATGTTACAGAGCGGATCATTGACCGGCGAGGTGACAGCAGTCACCGCCGAGGACAATCTGGTAGCAGCCGCCAGGCGAGGGGATGTCGAAGCGTTCGGGAAACTCTTCGAGCGCCACAAAGACACCGTCTATGCGTTCGTCTACAAGTCGATAGGGCGCAGAGAAGATGCCGAAGACATTGTCCAGGATACTTTCCGTAAAGCCTGGCTCGGGATCGCGGGGTTCCGCGGCGGATCGAGCATCCTTACATGGCTCTGCAGGATCGCTATGAACCTGTGCGCCGATCGTGCTCGCTCCGCCCGTATGCGCGTAGACCTTGCATGTGACTCGGGAGTCGATCCTGATGAGCTCGGGCGCATGAATGGTCCGCAGGCAAATGTCGAGGCGGATGTTATAACGAGATGGAGAGTCGAATCAGCGCTGGGAACGCTGCCGATCAGCCATCGAATGCTGGTTGTGCTCTGTGATATTCAGGGATTCAGCTGCTCCGAGGCAGCTCGGATTATGGGCTGTACGGTGATGAGCGTGAGGGCGAGGCTGTTTCGTGCGAGGCAAAAGCTGCGTCATACTTTGGCCGACCTGGTAGAAGAGGTGAATTGACATGAAGCTGAGTTGCGCGATCGTGTCGAGAATAATGGTTACGAGAGGCTCTGAGGAATCTGTGCCGGCGTGGGTCTCCAGGCATATCTCCGGCTGCAGCCGGTGCCGATCGGATGCGGCAGCTTACTCGCGGCTGCAGATGGTTCTCAGGGAGGAATCTTCATGCCAGGAATCGCCGAGCCTTACATGGGAGGAGCTGAAATCGACTCTGCACGCGGCTCCGGCTCGGCAGCAGTTCCGCGTGCCGGCGTTTGCGGCTGTTGGGCTTGCATCTGTTACGGTATTGGCTGTTGCATTTGCAAGTTTTTATTGCAGACAGCCGGTGACGAAGCAGAACATAACGCAAACGGTGGCTGCCAATCATCGAACGCATCAAAAGACGCGGGAGTCAGTCGCGCAATTACCACGGCAGGATAATATGGAGCCGGGCCCGGCTCAGAAGTCTCAGGCGCAAGATCATAAGCCTTTACAATGGCAATTGGTCAATCCCACGCCTAAATATACGCTGCCGGTTAAGCTGCAGATGGCTAAGCATTATGTTCCGCCCATGCCGCGTGTGCCGGCAGTACCGCTAAATCTATCAAAGCATAATGATGATCGTAAACCCGACACTATAACAACAGCCGCAGCGGTATCATCTCCACCGCGCAGTCCGGAATGTGCGGTGGTTGGTGTGGAGGAACATGTAATAGATGTGGTTGGGGTAAATTCCGCCGGCAGCGCTTCGGAATCTCCCAGAAGCGAATATGTGATTCGATGCACCGACTCGGGCGATACAAACCCGCAGGTCTTGCTGTAGATTCGGAGGTATGTAAGAGATGAAATACAGAACATCGTATATATCGGCTATTTGCCTTCTTGTAATACTCGTATCCACCGCTGGAGCGAGCACGATTTCTGATCTGAGTCGTGACCTCGCTGTGATAGCGAAGCAGGCTTCTCCTGCCGCCGTGGAGATCAACGTCGAGCGCAGTTCCCCTCGTTTTTCGGTCCCGGGTCTCGAAAAATTCGCATCGCCATTTCAGCAGCCGGAGACTGTTGTGAAATCGGTCGGATCCGGATTTGTCATTGACCCGAACGGCTACATTCTTACCACTCGTGATGTGGTGAGAGGGGCCAAGAGCATATCGGTTAAGTTTTCAGATGGAACAACCGCGCCGGCGAAAGTGATGGGCACTGATATTATCACTGATTCCGCGGTAATAAAGGTAGGCAAGGCCGGCCTCAGGGCGCTTTCACTTGGTGATTCATCCGCGCTTGCGCAGGGAATGCTCGTCGTTATGGTGAACAGCCAGGCCGGGATGTCGAATTCGGTATCGTTGGGAGTTGTAGCGTCTACCGACCGGCGATCTTCTCCGATAAGAACATCCGTAATTCAGATATCCGGCACCGTGGGGCCGGGCGCGAGTGGAGGGGCTGTTCTCGATACCGATGGCAGAGCGGTCGCAATCACGTTTGCAATGTTTTCACCGACCACATCGGTGGCGCCGTTCAATATTCCCAGGATATATATAGCTCCGTCAGGTTCGACGAAATCTTCAACGGATGCGCTGTCTTTGCTGGATCAGATAAAGAAGGCGATGAAGGATTCCGGGCTCTCGATTGAGGATACGGATCTATCGGATAACAACGGAATCGGCCTAGCGAATAACTTTTTTGAGACAACCCGCACCAGCGGCAGCAGCAGTTTTGCTATCCCGATCGATCAGATAAAACCAATCCTAAGCCAGCTGAAGAGCGGAGCGCCGATTAATCGCGCGATGCTGGGACTGAAGTTGACGCAGAAAGATAACGAGATCGTGCTAGATCCGGTTAGTGGTTTACCTGCGGATAAGGCTGGAATAAAGGCAGGAGATGTTCTTGTCTCGGCAAACGGCCGGACATTTACGAAGAGCGTCGAATTTTCTGATTATGTAAGTAATCTCAAGGCCGGAGACAGGATCAATATGGTGGTGCGGCGCGATGGCAAGGACGTGCCAATCACAATCGTTGCGGGATCGATAGATGAAGCATCCGTATCGGAATCCAGTAAGCTGATGGATGATGCGAGCAGCGCGGCGCCTCAGTTCTACCGGTCATTCTCGCTGAATCTGGAGGATGCCGGCATTGCGCAGGTTGCAAAAGCGCTGTCGGATGCGTCAGGGAAGAATGTTGTTGTGTTGAACCCCGAGAGCATTAAGGGCAAGGTGACGGTTCACTTGAGGGCTGCCACTCTTGAATCGGCACTTTCGGTGATCTGCCGCACGCTGAGCTGCATATATGCCAAAGATGGGGACGGATACGTGATTAAGCCGCAATAAAGCCAGTACGATCACAATTCGTGCTTACTCGACCAGATATTTGTGCTCTTTCCCATCCGTATTTACCAGGAGCACAAAGCCGAATGTCCCGTCTTCTTTAGCGAAAACCTGGTAGCCGTCTTTCTCGCCCTTACGCGAGAGCTCGATTGGTGTCTTCTCACCGTCTGCGTTATACAAGCGCAGGCCGGAGTAGTCCTTTGAGCCTTCGATGATGATCGGGATGCAGTTCATACCACCGGTTATGCGGAACTCCGCTCTACCGCTTTCATCGAGCGCAATGCGGGTGGGAAAGTCGGAGAGCTTCTTGCCAAGCTCTACCTCGGTCACCTTCGGCGCATTCAAACCGAAGTCGAGAGCGCATTTCTGGGCGGGTTTCTCATCTTGCGTTCCGCCTCCGTAGGGCATGAGTATCAGATCGGCATCGATAAAATCACCAGCCTGGATCTTCTTCGCCTTTGTAAGGGGCACGAGAAACAGGTTTGTATTTCCATCGTGGCTACCGATCAGGGAAACGCCCGGTGTGACTGTTTCACCTCCGATCTTGCCATCGAAGCGGCGCACGATATAGCTGTTCGCTCCCCGCTGGTCGGGGTAAACCGCTGCCCAACCGTTTTTCTTCGGCAGTGCCGCGCCCGCGACGGTGAAATCGTCGTTTAATCTGATCGGAACGATTGTAGATCCGCCCGTCGGCCCACCGTAAGCGACATTGGTATAGCGCATCCCTTGGACCCAGGTCGCAATTTTTAAGAGCCGCATATTGGTTGCGATATCGTCGTCTTTTACCTCGATTGTGTCTAGGAAATCGACCCGAATATGGACAAAATTGCGCAATTCATCGGTTGATGGGAGCTCGAACACATCGATCGTGACCCTGGCTTTTCCGTCATCTGAAAGATAGCTCATGCTCATATCGGCCCAATTCGGACCGGTGCTGCGGAACGTGGCGCCGGTATACTCGATGAAGTGCCACTGATTGGCGGAATCGAGGTAGCGCAGGAAGCTGTGGCCCGCGACGTTATCGTGCTGCGGCTGACTCTTCCACATCTTCTGGCTCATCGGGCGAAAATCTGCGATTGTGACCCCATCGAGACCCGCATACAGAAACGGCACGTAGCATGTAGTCTCGGTGACCCCGGTGGACATGTGGAAGTAGTCCATCCAGGCTCCGAGCGATGAGAATTGCTTAAGTGGATGATTACCCCAGTTCTGGTAGAGGTGGAGGCTGGTGAGCTTGCGTGTTTCGTCAGCGCTGAGGTAGAGCGGGAAGAAAGTCTCCGAGAATGGCGTATCGTCGGGGTTATAAAATGGCTCTTCGAACTCGCCCCGGAAGTTTTTGCTGATTTGCACTGTTATCGGCAGCGTGTTTCCTGCCTCATCGAGGACCACTCCGCATTCCACCGATCCCGGAGCCTTTCGCGTCTCGTGGAGAATGTAGACCTTGCGAGGGGTATCATCGTTGTGGATTGCGAACGAGGCGACTTCGTAGGCATTTTGATTTTTATAGAAGTGGTAGCTGAAATCACCTTCATTATCCGTCTGCACTTTATAACACCCGCGGATGGGGTCATAGCCGAGGGTTTGGCCGGATTCGCTGATAATATTGCTCGAGAGCAGAGGCTTTACCTCCGCTTCGAGATCGGAGGAAACTTCGCTCGATTCCAGTGGAAAGATCTCGAAATAAGCCGCATGTTTTTCCCCTTCCTGCCACTTCGCGGTTGTATTATCGTGTGATTCATCGCTGTAGATGTAATTATTTACGCGCAGCCCCTGCTGAGCCTTTTCGATGGTTACATCGTCCACTCCACCGGGCGCCGGGTATATGAGCGCGCAGGTCGGACCCTCGCTCGCGCGCTTCATAAGGCAGAAATCGTTGAGACGGACTCCTTCGGAAGTGTCGCTTTTGGCTATACTTGCGAACGTTACCGCATCGAAATTCAATACGACCATCGCGTTCTTTATTTCGACAGGCTTTGTAACATGCAGGATAACCCCGATGTGTGTCTTCTCGGGATATGAATAAAACACGACCTCGCCTTTTATCGGCGCTGTGTTTTCATTGGAATCGGTAAGTTCGACATCCAGCCAGTGGCTCTCGATATAATAAGGCCCGCGCCGGTAGATATTGAGGCGGGATGCGGATTTTGTGTTAAGGGTGGAATAGACCGTGCCCGCGGAGTCGGTGAGCTGGAGGTAGATTCCATCGCCGGTTAGGAGATCGACGCTGCTCGACAGGCCACGGATCGAAAGCTTGCGCACCCTTTGCCCTGAATCTGATTTCATATCCACAAGCATATGATATTTATCAGCATCGATATCGAACCCGGTGCGTTTAGCGTCGATGTATCGCGTTTCGATGTGTGGTCTTGCGTTAAGGACCTGGTGTTTGAAGTCATTCGTCCACATTGACTGCGCCTCCTGAGCAAAGCACCCGGCAGCCGCCAATAGGATCAGGGCGATCGTGTATATAAGCATAAGCCTCATCTATTCGGACCTCCTGTCAGACCCTTAATCCGTAAGCGTACAGTAACGCGCACCTTGCACGCTACTTACTTCGAGGTTACGATGGACCAGTGTCGGTTTTGCTGATTCGAAGTGCAGACTGAACCTCTTCAGCCCACGGCAGGAGCGAAT
>Ga0123519_10012603_pt1 | contig 12269 bp, 24 predicted proteins | sample YelNatPaOPRAMG02_FD_87396 | JGI IMG/M metagenome (GOLD analysis project Ga0123519, IMG submission 87396) | Hot spring microbial communities from Yellowstone National Park - Yellowstone National Park OP-RAMG-02 (version 2) | ecosystem: Environmental > Aquatic > Thermal springs > Hot (42-90C) ... | reverse complement strand
TATCCTGATATCTAGGTGATATTTCATTAAAGAGCTTGCTTACCATTGTTTTGTCCCGCACGAAGGCAAGGGCCTGTCTGCGGGCATGGAGGTCACTTCTTTTACCCAACGTTACCAACTTGTCCACGACCCTTTTTAGTTCCTTTGCTTTTGCATCGGTTGTTTTTATCCGCTCAAACCTGATCAGTGAGGTAGCCATGTTCCTGAGCATGGCCTTTTTATGGCTTGAGGTTCTCCCTAACTTACTTCCCGATTTTCCTATGCGCATTTTTTCCTTTCCTCAACTTCCCAGGGAATTATCCTGCTCCTCCTCCCGTCGCTTCTCATTCCAGGGAGGAAAGTCCAGTTTCATACCAAAACTAAGACCCATCTCTGCAAGAACTTCCTTAATTTCGTTCAAGGATTTGCGACCGAAATTTTTTGTTTTCAGCATTTCCGCCTCTGTTTTTTGTACCAGCTCGCCGATTAAGTTTATATTGGCATTCTTGAGACAATTCGCCGACCGCACGGATAGTTCTAATTCATCTACGTGTCTTAGAAGCAACTCTTGTAAACTTTTCCGGTCATCCACTTTAGTCTCTTCCTCTTCTACTCCCGGTTCTTCAAAGTTGACCAATACTTCTAACTGGTCAATGAGAATTCTCGCTGCCTGAGAAACAGCATCCTCCGGGGTGATACTGCCATCGGTCCATACCTCTAACGTCAATTTATCGTAATCTGCTACCTGCCCCACCCGGGCATAACTGACCGTGTAATTTACCTTTTTAATAGGCGAATAAAGGGCATCGATATTAATCGTTCCTACAGGTTGATCAGGGTCCCTCTCCCGTTTTGCTGGAACATAACCCCGCCCTCGCTTAGCCGTGAGTATTGCTCTGAAAGGCTTTTCCCCTGAAAGGGTAGCAATGGGATGGTCAGGATTGAGAATCTCCACCATACCGTCAGTGATTATCTCCCCTGCCGTTAGCACGCCAGCTTTTGAGCTTTCTATCTTCAACTCACGGGGACCATCGTCATACATTTTGAGGCGCACACCCTTTAGATTTAAGATGATGTCCGTAACATCCTCTTTGACGCCGGGAACGGTAGAAAACTCATGCAACACACCATCGATATTTACAGAGACAATTGCCGCTCCCGGTATGGATGATAGAAGAACCCGCCTTAAAGAATTACCCAAAGTAATCCCGTATCCCCTTTCCAAAGGTTGGCAGGTAAATTCGCCGTAAAAAGGGCTGTGGGTAGTTTCATCTATCTCAATTTTTTTGGGCTTAATCAGAACATCCCAGTTTCTTTGTGTCATTTCTATCCCCTAAAATCAGTGGTTGTGAAATCCAAATAATGTAAAAGTTCTTACTTAGAATACAACTCCACGACCAACTGCTCCTGTACCGGCATGGTTAATTCTTCACGCGTAGGCAGCGCCTTAACCTTGCCGGTGAAATTCTCTTTATCCACTTCCAACCATTGTGGGATGCCCCTTCTAACCACCGTTTCCAAAGCCTCACGAATAACGGCAAGACTTCTGCTTTTTTCCTTTACCATCACCACATCCCCCTCTTTCAACTCATAGGATGGAATGTTTACTATTCTACCATTTACCAAAAAGTGCCGATGGGTAATCAGTTGTCTTGCCTGGTTCCGGGAATTGGCAAAACCCATCCTAAACACCATATTATCGAGACGCCGCTCCAAATTGAGTAATAAATTCGTACCGGTTATACCTTTCTGACGGTCGGCCTTTTCAAAACTCAAACGGAACTGCCTTTCCAGCAAGCCATACATTCTCTTTAATTTTTGCTTTTCCCGGAGTTGAACACCGTAATCGGAAAGTTGCTTTCGTCTTACTTGGCCATGTTCACCAGGAGCATAACCTCTCCTTTCAAAGGCACACTTCTCCGTGTAGCAACGATCACCCTTCAAAAATAGCTTAAGTCCTTCCCTGCGGCATAACCGACAGGATGAATCTCTATATCTGGCCAAAAAAACCTCCCTTTTTAGACAATTTTAGACCCTTCTCCTCTTCGGTGGACGACAACCGTTGTGAGGAATGGGTGTTACATCCCTGATTAAACTTATCTTAAGTCCCGCAATATATAACGCCCGCAAAGCGGATTCTCTTCCCGCACCGGGACCTTTTATATATACCTGAACAGTCCGCAAACCCTGTTCACGAGCTTTCTTTACTGCACTCTCGGCCGCCACCTGAGCGGCAAAGGGGGTACTTTTCCGTGAACCTTTGAATCCCTCCGTACCCGCCGACGCCCAGGCAATTACATTACCACTCATATCCGTTATGGTTACAATCGTATTATTGAAGGTCGATTGAATATGGGCAATACCTTCAGTTATATTTTTCTTTTCCTTTTTCTTCCCCGTTTTCTTCACTGCCTTGGCCATACCACCTCCGCCTTAATTATTTCTTCTTACTACCTATCGCCCTTCGCGGACCTTTTCGAGTACGGGCATTGGTATGGGTGCGTTGACCCCGCACAGGCAAGCCCTTACGATGCCTTAATCCTCGATAGGTACCAATGTCTATTAGACGTTTGATAGACATGGCAACTTCCCGTCTTAGATCACCCTCTACCTTATGTTCTTTATCGATGATACTCCTTATGGCCGCAATTTCTCCATCCTCCAGGTCGTCGGTCTTCTTGTCAAAACTAACGCCCGCTTTCTTTAGGATTTCTTGCGCCTTGCTTCTACCAATGCCGTAAATGTAAGTAAGGGCAATTTCCATCCTTTTATTTTTCGGTAAATCTACCCCCGCAATCCTTGCCACCGGTTTTTCCTCCTAAAACTCCGATATTTAACCCTGCCTCTGTTTGTGTTTCGGATTCTCACAAATAACCCTAAGCACACCTTTCCTTTTTAAAATTTTACATTTATCGCAAATCTTTCTTACCGAAGATCGTACTTTCATCTGATTCTCCTCTTTAGCCTTATTTCGACCGGTAAATAATACGACCCCGTGTTAGATCATAGGGAGAAAGCTCCACCTTGACCTTATCACCCGGCAGTATTTTAATAAAATGCATCCGCATCTTGCCGGAGATATGGGCAAGAACACGATGGCCGTTCTCTAATTCCACACGAAACATGGCATTAGGTAAAGGCTCTATAACGCGCCCTTCAACTTCTATGGGTTCTTCCTTCTCCATAACACCACTTTTCTACTGTAACTTACTCAAAATATCAGGGCCGTCCTTAGTGATGGCCACCGAATGCTCAAAATGCGCCGATAATTTAGCATCTTTTGTCACCACTGTCCAGTTATCCGCCAAGGTTACCACCTGATAGGTGCCTTCATTAACCATAGGCTCAATCGCCAGCACCATCCCTACCATAAGTTCCATTCCTCTACCCTGCACGCCGAAATTGGGAACCTGCGGATCTTCGTGCAGGTTTCGTCCGATACCGTGCCCTACGAAATCCCTGACTACCGAATAACCAGCGGCCTCCACATAACTTTGGACGGCATAGGAAATATCGCCTATCCTGTTGCCCGCCCTGGCCTTAGCTATTCCTTCGTACAAGCCCTGCTCTGTTACCCGCATCAAGCGTGCTGCCCTTTCCGATACTCGACCTACCGGTAAGGTTACAGCAGCATCACCATAAAATCCGTCACAATACACACCGAAATCGAGACTTATGATATCACCCTCCATAAGTACGCGATCCGACGGCAATCCATGAACCACTTCTTCGTTTACCGATGTACATAGCGCGAATGGATAACCCATATATCCCTTAAAAGCGGGAATCACCTTCTTTTTCCGGGCCAAATCTTCAGCCAAACGATCGAGGTCCCGGGTAGTAACACCGGGCTTAACCACACCCTCCAATTCTTTCAATATCTCTGCAGCAATGCGGCAGCTCACCCTTATCTTTTCTATTTCCTCAGGCTGTTTCAGAATGACCATCCCTTTAGCGCCTTCTTGCGAGACGGCCTTTCTTCATGAATCCCTCATACTGTCTCGTCAATAGATGGGTCTCGATTTGTGCTGCCGTATCTAAGGCAACACCTACGACAATCAAAAGGGCCGTACCACCAAAATAAAAGGGAACATTAAACTTACTAATCAAGATGCTGGGCAACACGCAAATAATAGAAACGTAAATAGCACCACTAAAGGTGAGTCTGGTCAAAACCTCATCCATATACTCGGCCGTTTTCTTGCCCGGACGAATACCCGGTACGTAACCACCGTATTTCTTTATATTGTCGGCAACTTCTACGGGGTTAAATGTTACTGCCGTGTAGAAATAGCAGAAAAAAATAATCAGGATAACGAATAAAAGTTCGTAACCTACCCGGCCCGGCATTAGGAGGTTCGCCACCTCTTTCATCCAAGGATGGGGAATGAAATTGGCCAAAGTGGCGGGAAACATGAGAAAAGAAGAAGCGAATATAGGAGGAATGACACCTGCCGTATTTACCTTCAGTGGCAAATGGGTAGTTTGACCACCGTACATCCTGTTTCCCACAACACGCTTGGCATACTGGATGGGAATCCGCCTCTGACCGCTCTCTACAAAAACGACTACACCCACCACAATAACCATAAGAAGCGCGAGGAGTATTACAAATAAAAGTCCCATTTCTCCACTCATTAACAGACGAAAGGTATTCACTACAGCCTCCGGACCGCGAACCACGATGCCAGCAAAAATGATCAAGGAGATGCCGTTGCCAATTCCCTTTTCGGTAATCTGTTCGCCCAACCACATTATAAATGCGGTTCCCGCTGTAAGGGTAATGACCGTCATCAATCTAAAAGACCATCCAGGGCTAATCACAATCGATGCCCCTGTGGGCCCTGCCATATTCTCCAAACCGATGGCAATCCCGAATCCCTGAATCATACTTAAAAGTACCGTACCATAGCGGGTATATTGGGTAATCTTTCTTCTCCCTACCTCGCCCTCCTTTGATAACCGCTCTAAATGAGGGATAGCCACCGTGAGCAACTGCAAAATAATCGAGGCACTAATATATGGCATGATACCTAAGGCAAAAACAGAAAGTTTACTTAGTGCCCCACCAGCAAACATATCGAAGAAGCCCAGTAATGACCCCCTGTTGTGTTCGAAAAAAGCTGCCAATGCCTGCGCATCAATCCCAGGCGTTGGAATATGAGCCCCAACCCGATACACAGCAAGTAAAAGCAACGTGAGACCTATGCGCTTTTGTAGTTCCGGGACCTTCGGTATATTGCCAAATCCACCAAGCACGTCTATCTTACCTCACTTACCGAGCCACCCGCCTGGATAATCTTTTCCCTGGCTTGCTTACTGATCATAGGCACTTTAACGATGAGGGAACGGTCCACCTCGCCTTTACCTAAGATTTTTATACCACCTGGCTTTTTTTTCGCCAAACCCGTCTTTAAAAGTAGATCTTCATCAATTATAGTGCCTGAGGGAAAGATTGCCAATCTACCTACATTTACTATCGATACCTCTTTTCGGAAAGGGTTCCTAAATCCCCTTTTGGGTAACCTTCTGGTAAGGGGCATTTGGCCCCCTTCAAAAGCAGGTGACACCTTACCTCCGGAACGGGCATTTTGTCCTTTTGTACCTCGACAAGCAGTGCCCCCGTGACCGGACCCATCACCCCGACCAACCCTCTTTTTTCTCTTTTTCGCACCCCGCGGCGGCTTTAGAGAACCGAGATCCATAAAATTACTCCTCCACTTCTTCCATCGTCACGAGATGACAGACTTTTTTAACCATACCCCTGATTGCCGGAGTATCTTCGAGATATACCGTTTTGTGCATTTTGCCTAACCCCATACCTCGGAGGATGCGCCTATGTTTCTCCGGTCTGCCGATGTAGCTCCTGACCTGTGTTATCTTCAATCTTTTCACTTGAACCACCTCTTTACCCTTTATCCACCGGTACGCCTCTTAGGGCTGCAATTTCTTCTGGCAGACGTAATTGCCGCAGGCCATCCATTGTAGCTTTTACCAAATTGTGTGGGTTATGGGAACCGAGGCACTTAGTTAGTATGTTATGGACCCCCGCCACTTCCAGAACGGCCCTAACCGCACCACCGGCAATCAATCCCGTACCTTCAGAAGCAGGTTTCAAGAGAACCTTGCCGGCCCCATGATGGCCTATTACCTCATAGGGTATCGTTCTATTGTAAATTGCTACCCTCTCCATATTCTTTTTGGCCTTCTCCATCCCCTTACGGATAGCTTCCGGGACTTCATGGGCCTTACCTAAACCTACCCCAACCATACCTTTCCCATCGCCCACCACAACTATGGCGCTAAATCTGAATCGCCTGCCTCCCTTTACAACCTTGGCAGTTCTATTGATAGCTATTACTCTATCCTGCAGTTCCGACTCGATTATCTCTTTTGTTTCCAATGGTCCATCCTCACATTTAAAATTTCAAACCTTCTTCCCTTGCCCCATCGGCTACAGCTTTAACCCGTCCGTGATAGAGATAGCAACCCCGATCAAATACAGCTTCCCCGATACCCAACTCCTTAAGCCGCCTGGATATTAACCGCCCTACCTCACGGGCAGCTTCCGTTTTTTTCATTCCTTTAACGACCTCACGCAACTCCTTACTCAAGGTAGATGCGGACGCCAGGGTACAGGACTTATCATCGGCAATGGCCTGTACGTATATATGCTTGGCACTACGGAATACAGAAAGTCTGGGCCGTGTTTCCGTGCCTTTCACCCGCGATCTCACCCGCAATCTCCTCTTCGCCCTTCGCTTTTCTACTTTCTTGTCCGCCAATTTACGACCTCTTTTCAATCTTAAATTATCTTATGGTGCCTTAGGCACCAACGGATTTACCCGCCTTCCTCCTAATCTGCTCACCCACATATTTTATCCCCTTACCCTTGTAAGGTTCAGGTTTCCTTAGGGCCCTGATTTCTGCCGCCACCCTTCCTACCTGTTCTTTATCTATTCCCGAAACGGTAATGTTAACCTGTTTGTCCACCTTAATTTCAATTCCGGGTGGAATTGGATAATTAACTGGGGCAGAAAAACCCAGCATTAAAACAAGCATACCATCCTTCAGTTCTGCCCGGTATCCCACGCCGGAAATTTCGAGAGCCTTTTCGAAACCGCTGGTTACACCTTTCACCATATTGGCCAAGAGTGTCCTCACCAAACCATAATATGCCTTCTCCCGACGATTTTCCGTTACACTCTTTACCCTAAGATAATTTCCATCTATTTCCACCTCAACCCCAGGAGGTAAAGCACGCACTAATGTTCCTTTAGGTCCGCTTATTTTGACGGTTTTTCCCTCCTTTTCCACCTTCACCCCAACAGGAATTTCAATCGGCTTTTTTCCAATACGTGACATGTATAATTCTCCCAACATATTACCACACACTCAGGAGAAGTTCTCCCCCGAGCCTTTGTTTGACCGCTTCCCTATCGGTCATGATCCCCTTAGATGTGGATAAAACCGCAACCCCATAACCATTCAAAACCTTTGGTATATTATCACATTTTACATAGATCCTGCGTCCGGGTTTGCTGATCCGCCTCAGTCCCCTAATTACCGTGTTTTTATTGTCGGGATACTTCAAGTAGACACGCAAAATATCGTACTGTCCCTTCTCTCTCTTTACCTCATAACCCAATATGAAGCCCTCTTTCTTCAATATACGGCAAATCTCCTGATTCATCCGAGAATACAGAACATCAACCTGCTTGAAATGGCGACTATTGGCATTCCTAATCCTCGTCAACATATCGGCGATCGGATCACTTATCCCCATCACTAACTCCTTGTCTACCAGCTTGACTTTATCACGCCGGGCAATTCCCCCCGTAACGCTAACATTCTCAGACAAATTCTACACATTCCAAATTTCCTATAATATGCCCGCGGCCTTCCGCACAAAGGACAACGATTATACTTGCGTACGGCAAATTTCATTTTCTTCTGGGCTTTCGCTATTAACGATTTCTTGGCCACGCCCTCTCCTCCCTCTTAACTTCTAAAGGGAACTCCCATATACTTAAGGAGCTGCCTTGCTTCTTCATCGGTTTTCGCTGTTGTAACAATGACAATATTCATCCCCCGGACCTTCTCTACCTTGTCATAATCAATTTCGGGGAAGATGATTTGCTCCTGTAACCCCAAGGCAAAATTACCACGACCATCAAAGGAATGAGGTGAAATACCACGAAAATCGCGGATACCGGGAATGGCCACGTTAACCAATCTATCAAAAAACTCGTACATCCGCTCCCGCCTTAGAGTAACCCGACATCCAATAGGCATACCTTTACGCAACTTAAAGGTGGCAATGGACTTTTTTGCCTTGGTTATAACCGCCTTTTGGCCCGTAATCTGCGTTAGCTCTTCTACTGCCTTATCGAGCACCTTTATGTTCTGGATGGCCTCACCTACACCCATATTGACAACAATCTTTTCTAATTTTGGTACTTCCATCCGATTTTTGTAACCGAAATCCCTGATAAGGGCCGGCACTACTTCTTTTAGATAGTATTCTTTTAATCTCGCCATATTCTCCAGACCTTATGCCTCCAGCATCTCCTGACATTTAGAACAAACCCGCACCTTCTTGCCGTCCTCCAGGAAGCGGTATTTTATCCTCACCCCTGTTTCACATTTGTTACAGTAAAGAAGGACATTAGATAGGTGAATCGAGCCCTCTTTCTCGATGATTCCACCTTTTCCCTTCGCATCGGGTCGTTGATGCTTCTTGACAAAGTTTAATTTTTCTACCACCACCCTATTTTTTTCCGGGATAACCCGCAAAACCTTGCCTGTCTTTCCCTTTTCCTTACCGGCAATGACGTATACCGTATCACCTTTTTTTAGTCGCCATGCACCCATTATACACCCCTCTCCTCGGAACCTTAAATAACCTCCGGCGCTAGGGAAATGATTTTCATAAATTGTTTTGCCCGCAATTCTCGGGCTACAGGTCCAAAGATTCTCGTCCCCACAGGTTCCATCTGGTTGGTAATTAGAACAGCAGCATTATCGTCAAATTTTAGATAAGTTCCATCGGGTCTGCGCACCTCTTTCACGGTACGTACTACAACGGCCTTCATAACATCGCCCTTTTTTACTTTGGCGTTGGGCAGGGCTTCCTTTACAGATACCACAATTACATCACCAACACTGGCGTAACGTCTCCTTGTACCACCCAACACCTTAATACAGGCCACCTTTTTTGCGCCTGAATTATCGGCTACATTTAGTATGGTTTGCATCTGAATCATAAACCAACTCCGCGTCTTCTCTTCAAAAATCTTATGCTATTTGGCCCTTTCCAAAATGGCCTTCAAGCGCCAACGTTTTTCCCGGCTTAAAGGTCTCGATTCCACTATCATTACTTTATCGCCGATATTACACTCATTTCTTTCATCGTGGGCTTTATATTTTACGTGTCTTCTCACGTATTTTTGAAATTTCGGGTATTTCACCAATCGCTCCGACCGCACTACAATCGTCTTATCCATCTTATTACTAACAACATACCCTGTAATTACCCGCTTGTTTCCCCGCTTATCCATCTACACCTCCCTCTCCCTCAATACCGTTTTAATCCTCGCTATATCTTTCCTGATTTTTTTTAGCGCTGCGGTATTCTCCAACTGATGGGAGGTATGGCGCAAGCGGAGCCGGAAAAGGTCTTCCCTCAACTGTACTTCTTTACGTTTCAACTCCTCGGTACTCATCTCCCGTATCTCTTTCACTTCCATCAAATAGCCTCCCTCTCTAACATCTTCGTTTTTATGGGAAGCTTGTGTGCCGCCCTTCTGAAGGCCTCGGCTGCCACTTCTTTTGATACACCGTCCATCTCATAGAGGACAACACCCGGTTTTACTACGGCTACCCATCCCTCCGGTGCACCCTTCCCTTTCCCCATACGGGTTTCAGCAGGTTTCTTCGTGATGGACTTATGGGGAAATATGCGAATCCAGATCTTTCCGCCCCGTTTCACATAGCGTGTCATAGCGATACGGGCCGCCTCAATCTGTTTGGAGGTAATCCACCCACATTCCATAGCCTGTAAACCAAACTCCCCAAAAGCCACATTGGTTCCTCGGGTGGCCTTACCTCCCATCCTTCCCTTCTGTAGTTTTCTGTATTTCACCCTTTTTGGCATTAACATAGGATAATTCCTCCCGCCTTTTCCTTACCTACAGAACTTAACCTTTCTTTTCCCCTGGTAACACTTCACCATAAAATACCCACACCTTTACTCCAATAAGTCCATAGGTAGTATGGGCCTCGGCAAAACCATACTCAATATCGGCCCTTAAAGTGTGCAACGGTACCCTTCCCTCACGATACCATTCTGTTCTCGACATCTCTGCGCCACCCAGTCTTCCAGCACAGCTTATCTTTATTCCTTTAGCTCCAAATTTCATGGCGGAGCTAACGCATTTTTTCATTGCTCGCCGAAAAGCTACCCTTCTTTCCAACTGCATGGCCACATTCTCGGCAATTAACTGGGCATCTATTTCGGGTTTCCTCACCTCTAAGATGTTTATAATCATTTCGTTTGTGCTAATCTTCTCTAAGTCCTTTTTTAATTTCTCAATTTCAGTGCCCTTTTTCCCAATAATGATACCGGGCCTGGCCGCATAGATATTTATTTTACATTTATTGGCTGCCCGTTCAATATCAATACGGGAAATTCCTGCATGATACAGTTTATTTTTCAAGTATTTCCTTATCTTCAAATCCTCATGGAGCAGGTTACGATAGTCTTTCTCCGCGTACCATAAGGATCTCCACGTTTTAATCATGCCTAGCCTAAACCCTATAGGGTTTACTTTCTGCCCCAACCCTTCACCTCCTAATAATTATCTTTCGCTTACAATAACGGTAATATGGCTCATTCGCTTTTTAATAGGCGCCGCCCTGCCCTGTGCCCTGGCTCGCCACCTTTTCAAGGCCGGTCCCTGGTCTACGTATATTTCTTTCACATAAAGGATATTCTCATCCATTTGTGCATTCTGTCGGGCGTTGGCCACGGCCGACTCCAGTACTTTTCGCACTGGTACGGCAGCATATTTTCGCGTAAACATAAGTATCCTACGCGCTTCCGCAACACTTTTACCGCGGATTAAATCCACCACCAACCTTGCCTTCTGTGGTGAAACCCTTATATATTTAGCTATTGCCCTTGCTTCCATAACCCCTCACGGACTATTTATGAACCTTTGTTTTCTTGTCACCTGCATGCCCATAGAAGGTTCTCGTCGGAGCGAATTCACCCAATTTATGCCCCACCATATTCTCCGTAACAAATACGGGAATAAATTTTTTCCCATTGTGCACGGCAAAGGTGTGACCGATCAATTCTGGTGTAATCGTCGACCTGCGCGACCAGGTTTTGATCACCGCTTTGCTTCCCGTAGCATCCGCTGCCCTTACCTTTGCCAATAACTTACTGTCCACATAGGGACCCTTCTTTATCGAGCGTGCCACTTCTCTAACCCCTTGCCTTCACAATATATTTATCGGTGCTTTTGTTTTTTCTCGTTTTGTAACCCTTCGTAGGCATACCCCACGGAGAACAGGGATGCCTTCCCCCCGAGGTTTTACCCTCGCCTCCCCCCATAGGATGATCAATGGGATTCATGGCAACACCACGGACGTGAGGCCGCCATCCCAACCATCTCTTTCTTCCTGCCTTACCTAAGCTCACATTTTCGTGGTCGATATTACTTACCTGACCTATCGTCGCCCGGCATTCCAAAAATATCTTCCTTACTTCCCCTGAAGGGAGCCTCACCAGGCCATAATCCCCTTCCTTTGCCGTTAATTGCCCGTAAGTTCCGGCACTTCTTATGAGCTGCCCTCCCCGACCGACCTTAATTTCCAGATTATGGATCAGTGTGCCTAAAGGAATATTCCTTAATGGTAGGGTGTTACCCGGCAATATATCGGCATTTTCACTACTTATTACTTGAGAACCCACCGTCAGGTTTGTCGGAGCAACGATATAACGCTTCTCCCCATCGGCGTAATGTAAAAGGGCAATCCGCGCCGTCCTGTTGGGGTCGTACTCAATAGAAGCAACTTTGGCCGGTATATCCACTTTCTCTCGACGGAAATCGATTACCCTGTATCTCCTCTTGTGCCCACCACCTCGATGACGGCTCGTCATCCGTCCGTAGACATTCCTCCCCCCCGTTTTTTTACAGGGACGAAGTAGCCGTTTTTCCGGTTCCCAACAGGTGATTTCATCGAAATCGAAAGTAGTTTGGAACCGCCTACCCGGTGATGTG
>Ga0123519_10012602_pt1 | contig 12270 bp, 13 predicted proteins | sample YelNatPaOPRAMG02_FD_87396 | JGI IMG/M metagenome (GOLD analysis project Ga0123519, IMG submission 87396) | Hot spring microbial communities from Yellowstone National Park - Yellowstone National Park OP-RAMG-02 (version 2) | ecosystem: Environmental > Aquatic > Thermal springs > Hot (42-90C) ... | reverse complement strand
GCTTGCTCGGAGAATCCCCCGAAGCTGGGTTTTAAATATCTCCGGACTTTTCAGGCAAAAGCGAATCGCCCTCAGCCCTAAGGCGGGGTTCATTTCTTCTGCCAGTTTTGGCTCACTGGCAAATTTATCCCCCCCCAAATCAAAGGTCCGAATCACCGCAGAATACGGCTTAACCGCCTCTGCCAACCTCCGATAATTTTCAAAATGCTCCTCCTCGTTCGGTGCCCGCTCCCGGTCCAGGTAAAGATACTCAGTGCGGTAAAGACCAACTCCCTCCGCACCATATTTTTTCAAAAAATTTATCTCATCTAAAATCTCTAAATTAGCGGACAGCTCTATCTTATATCCATCCTGAGTCTGGCTGGGCGGAAGGGCGTATTCCTGAAGCAATTGATTTATTGCCTCCCATTTCGCCTTCTTCTCCTGATAGACCCCACAAAATTTCTCCCCGGGGTTAATCAGCACCTCTCCTTCAATCCCATCCAAAATTATTATATCCCCATCCTCCACCAGCTCAGTAATTCTCTCCACCCCCACCACCGCAGGAATCTCCAATGACCGAGCAACTATCGCAGTATGGCTGGTTCTGCTCCCCGCCTCAGTGGCAAATCCTAAAACCTGGGAAGAAATCATCTGCGCGGTCTGGTCCGGCCTCAAATCACTGGCAATGACAATTACCGGCTCCTCTAAACTGGAAAGGTCCTTATCCCTATGACCCACTAACTTGCTTAATACCCGCTCCCCAACCACCTCCAAATCATATCCTCGCTCCCGAAGATAGCTATCCTTGAAACCGGCGAATATCTTTAACCACTTATTTATCACCTTCCGGAGCGCCCATTCCGCATTTATCTCCTCCTCCTTTATCTTCTGCTCCACCTCTGCCCAGAGCGCCTGGTCCTGAATTAAAAGCAGGTGCGCATCTATTATAGAAAAAGGTTCCCGAGCTATCTTTCTCCCTAATTGCACCTTAACCTTGTTTAATTCTGCACCCGCCCGCTCAATCGCTCTTCTTAACCTTTTAATCTCCTTATTTAGCTGGCGAGCGCTTATCCTCTTCCGCACAATTGGTAGCCGAGTTCGGCTCATCACATAAGCCGGACCCGCAACTATCCCTTCACTCGCTGGTATCCCCTTGAGCTTGAGATTTTGCCGATTCTCACTCATTTACTCATCCTCGCCAAACCGGTTCTTAACCAGTTCTGCCAGTGCCTCTACCGCCTGCTCCGCATCTTCACCCCGAGCCCGAAATATCAACTCCGCCCCCTTATGCGCTTCCAGCGCCATTAAACCTAATATGCTCTTAGCATCCGCCTCAATTTTCCCTTTAATTACCTTAATCTGGGACTTATATTGAGAGGCAAGATTCCGCAATTTCCCCGCAGCCCGAGCATGCATCCCTAATCGGTTGTTAATTCTTACCACTCGCTCCACTTCCTTACGACCGAATTCTTTTCCCCTCCACATCTCCTCAGACTCTCTTCTTCAAAATTTCACTAGCCACTGAAATGTTCTTCCTGCCCACCTCCCGAGCCAAACGAGCAATCTCCTTCAAATCTTTACCCGCCCGGTCCCCGCTCACCTTTAAAAGCATCGGCAGATTCACCCCGCTTACTACCTCTACCTTTTTCTCTTGAAGAAAACTCAAGCTAACATTGCTGGGCGTGCCTCCAAATAAATCAGTAAGCACCAAGACCCCATCCCCCTCATCTACACTGGCTAAAGCCTGCTCCAACCTTTCACTTATCTTTTCTAACTTTTCCTCTGGGTCAATCCCAATCGGAATGCAAGACTTTATCTCCCCCATTATCAAGCTTGCTGATTTGACCAATTCCTCAGCAATTCGGCAATGGGTAACCACCACTAACCCCACCATCTTTCCTCCTTACTCAATCTCCTCGCTAATTGACCCAGTAGCCTCTTCTCTTTCCAAAAGCTCATCCAAAAGCCGACGCTGAAAATCCCGTGCCGAATAATATCCCTTAATTTTCAGCAGTTGATTCCGGGCCGCAACCTCAATAATTGTGGTCAGGTTCCGACCCGGACGAACTGGAATAGTTAAATGCGGTATCTCTACCCCCAAAATAGCATAACTCTCCTCCTCCAGCCCTAAGCGGTCATAATCCTTGTTCGCATCCCACTCCATCAGCTCTATCACCAGCTCAATCTTCTTTTTATCCCGAATGGAGGCTATCCCGAACAAATCCTTAACATTGATTATCCCTAAGCCCCTAATCTCCATATGATATTTAATCACCTCTGTGCCTTTGCCAATCAAGGTCTTCTGTCCTTGCTTGCGAATTTCAACTATGTCATCCGCTACCAATCTATGACCGCGGAGAATCAAATCCAGCGCGGTCTCGCTTTTTCCTATCCCACTCTGACCCAAAATCAACACCCCAATCCCATAGACATCAATCAAAACCCCGTGCAAACTGATGCTGGGCGCAAGATAATCATCCAAAAAACGATTCAGACGGAAAATAAACTCCCCGGTAACTAAATTAGTCCCTAAAATCGGAATCCTTGCCCGCTCCCCTAATCTAATTATCTCCGGATAAGGCTCAATTCCTCTGGTAAAAATTAGCGCCGGAAAATCAAAACTGAATAGCTTCTCCAGTATCTTCCTCCGTTCTAACTCCGATAACAAATCCAGATACGCCTTCTCACTGCCACCAAAAATCTGAAGCTGACCCGGCTCTAATTCAAATTTTATCCCCACCAAACTCAAGCCCAATTTATGCACATCTTCGGTAGTAATTAACCGGTCTAAACCCGCATCTCCACCAATCAACTTAAGCTCCAGCTGATAATCCTGAGCCTTTAATAACCGCTCTACCTCTAACCCTTCCCGCTCCATCTATTATTTCCTCTTGACCCCTTAATTCCTTCCCGCTCCCTTAATCCGGCTCTATTAAACCTAAATTGCCATCCCTCCGCTTATATAAAACCCGAATCTTCTCATTGCTCGCATGCCGAAAAACCACAAAGGGCGCATCCATACTCTCCAAATAAAAAAGCGCATCCTCCATCGAGACCGGCTTGGGAATATAGAATTCTTCACTCTTAACAATCTCAATACCCTCTTCCTCCCTCACTTCAAACTCCGCTTTTTTGCCCCGCTTCTGCTTATTGGGCTTAAGTCGGTCCCGAAATCTTTTAATCTGCGATTCCAGCTTGCTTAAAGCCTGGTCAAAGGCTAAATAAAAATTATCATTCTGCTCCCGGGCAAAAAATTGATTGCTATCCGCCAGAACATTCAGCTCAATAATATAGCGACTTTTTTCCTTGCTGAAAATCGCTTGCGCAGAGACCGGACGATGAATATACCGAACTAACTTTTGAAATCCAGCCTCCGCATACTCCTTAAACTCTGTGTCCACCGACAAATGCCGAAAAGTAATTTTAATCTCCATTCTCCTACCTCGCTTGGCTTTTTTTCCTTTTACTACTGGATAAAATCCCCATCCCTTCCCGGTATTTGGTAACCGTCCTCCTAGCAATCTCAATCCCATATTCCGCTCGCAAAATTTTGACTATCTCCTGGTCGCTATAACAGTTCTCAAAAGACTCCTGATTGATAATCTGCCTAATCCGCTCCTTGACACTGGCACTGCCCAAAGCATCACCCCCCAATTGGTTGATCTTAGAATTAAAGAAAAATTTCATAGCAAAAATCCCATGCGGGGTATAAACCCATTTATTGGTAGTCACCCGACTAATCGTGGATTCATGCATATTGATGTCCTGAGCCACATCTCTTAACACTAAAGGCTTAAGATAAGCGCTCCCTTTATCAAAAAACTTCCTCTGAAATTTGATTATGCTCTCCATCACTTTATAAATCGTGCGCTGGCGCTGGTGAATACTCCGAATCAGCCACATCGCACTTTGCAATTTCTCCTTAATGTATTCCTTGGTAACATTAGAGGTATCACTCCGAAGCAAATTCAAATAATAACTCCCGATCCGCAATCGGGGAAGACCATCTTCATTTAAAATAATCGTGTAATCATCCCCGGTGCGGTAAACATAAATATCCGGAGTAATATATTGAACCCGTTCCTCACCAAAAGGCCTCCCCGGCTTCGGCTCCAACTCGCAAATCTGCTTAACCGCTTTCCGAACCTCCTCCAGCCTCACCTTCTCTTTCCTCGCTATCGCCCGACAATCTTTCCGCTCTAACTCCGAACAATAATTCTTGATAATCCTCTCCGCCAACGGATTATCTATCTGCCATTGCCTCAACTGTAAAAGCAAACATTCTTGAAGATTCCGGGCCGCAATCCCAGCTGGGTCAAAATTCTGAACCTTTTTCAGAACCTGTTCCACCTCAGATTCACTCCTGCCAAATTCCTGGGCAATATGCTCCAGCGGTATCTTAAGATAACCATCCTCATCCAGATTGCCAATGATATACTCCGCAATCCGCTCCTCATCTTTGGTGAAATCACTTAACCGCAACTGCCATAAAAGATGTTCACATAGGCTCACGCTCTTGGCCACTCGGGTCTCTAACTCTGAACCCTCTTCACTCTCCGAAAAACGCATTCCATGGTCACTGGTGACAAAACGGTCCATAAATTCTTCCCAATTAAGCTCATCATAACTCTGCTCATCCGAATTCTCCGCCTCGCTCTCTACCTTGGAAAATTCTTCCTCTAAAGAAATCTCCTCCCCTCGCTCCTCCTCCAAAACCGGATTCTCAGTAAGCTCTTGATTGATTAGCTCCGCTAACTCCAACCGACTCAATTGTAAAAGCTTAATCGCCTGCTGAAGCTGGGGGGTCATTACCAGCTGTTGCGCTAATTTTAAACTCTGTTTTAAATCAATCGCCACTGATTCCCCCCTATAACCTGAATTCCTCACCCAGATAAAACTTCCGAGCTAATTCATTTTCAACAATTGCGCCCGGAACTCCCTCTAACAAAATTTTACCCTGACTGATAATCAAAGCCCGGTCACAAATTTTCAGCGTCTCCCGAACATTATGGTCAGTTATCACTACCCCAATTCCCCGGTTTTTTAAACCCATAACCAGATTCTTTATCTCCGCTATCGCTAACGGGTCAATCCCGGTAAAAGGCTCATCCAAAAGAATAAAATTCGGCTCATTCACTAATGCCCTGGCAATCTCCACTCTTCTCCTTTCCCCACCAGATAAAACCATCGCAGAATGCTTCCGAACCCGCTCAATCCCAAATTCCTCTAATAACCGCTCCACCAATTCCCTCTGCTCTTTAGGCTTGAGTTCCTGAAGCTCCGCAATCGCCCTTAAATTCTCCTCCACCGTCATACCGCGGAAAATGGAAGCTTCTTGAGGCAGATAAGTGATACCCCGTTTAGCCCGCTCCCAAATCGGCAAATTGTCCATCCTCTCTCCATTTATGTAAAGCTCCCCTGCCTCTGATTTTATCAGCCCTACCAGCAGATAAAAAGTAGTGGTCTTGCCCGCACCATTTGGTCCCAATAAGCCTAACACCTCCCCTGAATTGACCTCAAAACTCACCCCATCCACCACTCTCCGCCCATGATAACTTTTAACCAATCCCTTTGCTACCAATTTATTCGTCATTGCTATTATTTCTCGCCCTGAAATTCAATCCTCGGCAAAACCACCTCTAACCGATTATGGCTAAGGTCAAAAGTCATCTTCTCCCCGGACATTATCTGACCTTTACTCACCAACTTGGGCTCCCCCAGAAGAACAAATTGATTCTGCCCCTTAAGATATTCCAGCTCCTTGCCCACCGCAAAAACCTCCCCCTCTACCAGCTTAACACCTCCACTCGCTCTTAACCACTCAATCCCGCCCTCCAGAGAATAACTCAAAATCAACTCATCACAATAAATCACGCTCCTACCCTTCTTCACCACTACATTATCCTTAAAATTCACCCTCCGCTCATTTAAAACCATCGTCATCTTTTCAGAATTTATCTCTACCAGCTCCCCGCTCCTCCAACTAAATCCACTAAAGCCTAACTCGGCTTTTTCCTTGCTGGTTTGAGCAAAAACCAATCCGCTAAAAACCGCTCCCAAAATTATTAGCTTAATAAGCTTCATATCCCTTGCTTCTCAAATCTCCCTTTTACCCCATTACTCAACTCAAATTTTTTCTCCTCAAGCATCAATTTATAATTAGTCCCTTCTACCTCCCAGCCCGCTCCTTGAAGCTTTATCCTTTTATCTCCACTAATCATCCCAGAACCCGGCTCATAATTTAATAGCTCACTAAAAGCCATAAAATCCTTCCCTTTCACCTCCACCGCTCCTGAAATTTGGATGCGATTCTCATTACTCTGGTTGACCGCTTTTTCACCTCGCACCAAAATTTTCCCCTGCTCGGTTTCAAACTCAAAAGCCGGCTCCAAAATCTCATAGTTCCCATTCTCACGAAAATATCTGAATTCTTTGCCCTGACTCCATAATTTTAGCTCTCCTTGCTCATACCGAGCCACAGAAAATTTACCCCTTAACTCTAACTCCGCACTTGAAGAAATATCCTCCTCTATCATCTCCCGCGACCTTCCCAAAAAATATAACAGCACAATCACTCCACCTATCCCTACCACCAAAATCCATTCATAAATTCTTCTTTTCCCAAAAGCCAATTTTAATCTCCTACCTTCCTAATTTAAGATGATAACACCTATAAATCCCTCTGTAAAGAACCGAAAAAACCAAATCTAATTAGCTCACCCAGATGTCAATTCCAGAATTTTATCTTAACCAAGCTAACCCTATCTGCCGACCACCTCTCCCACCACGATGAGAAAAAAATTCCTCCTTACAACAAGTGCAAAGCCCTATCACCTCTATCTGAAAATCCAAAATGCCCATCCTTTTTAATATCCAAACAACCGCAGACCGCAAATCCAATTCATACCCTTCCCCCTTCCTGCTCCAAAGCCTGCTCGCACCATCCCCAAGAACCTCTTGAAAACCCTTCACTACCAATTCATCTACCAGATAACATCTCTGGCAAATCCCAGGACCTACCGCACCAACTATCTCATCAATTTTCCCTCCCCGCTCCAGAATCGCTCTCACGCTGTTTTCTATCACCCCGGCTAATACTCCTCTTCTCCCCGCATGCGCAACCACCAGAATCCTTTTTTGCCTCTCTACCAAAATCACTGGAAAGCAATCCGCTACCAAAGCCCCAATCCCAATCCCTCTCCTCCTCGTGATAATCCCATCCGCCTCTTTGTTCCTCAAAACCTCTGGCTCTACTTCCTCTTGCTCCAAATCCAAAACCTTCCCACCATGAACCTGATGAACAGTAATTATCTTTGATATGCCTAAAACCTTTTTCAGCTTCTCATAATTGCTCCTCACTCGCTTTGGCTCATCACCCACCCGATAACTCAAATTTAAAGACTCAAAAGCTCCCTCACTCACCCCTCCGCTTCTGGTCAAAAAATAATTCTCTACCCCTGCCTCCAATAAATTCTCCGATTGATAAAAAACCAACCCCTCCTTCTCTACCCGAATCATCTATCAAACTCCCTCAACCGATTAACCAAATCCTCCATATCTTCTGGAAGCTCGGAGCTAAAACTCATCTTCTCTCTGCTAATTGGATGTTCAAAACCTAAAAGATATGCATGCAAAGCCTGCCTTTTAAAAGCCTTTATCTTGGTCTTTAATTCTGGTTTCAATTTTTCCGGCACCGACCATCCTCTCCCATAAACCGGGTCCCCGACCAATGGATGACCCGCCTCGCTCAAATGCACCCGAATCTGATGAGTCCTCCCGGTCCATAACTCGCACTCCAATAAACTGAAATGCCTGAACCGCTCTCTTACCCTCCATCCGGTAATCGCCACCTTGCCAGTCTTTGCCCTTCCGGTCATCTTCAACCTCTGCCTCGGATTCCTTTGAATCAATCCCTCTATCCTCCCTGACCCCCGCTCCATCACCCCATAAACCACTGCTAAATATGCCCGTTTAATGCTATGCACCCTAAACTGCTCCGCTAATCCAATATGCGCCTTATCACTCTTTGCTACCACCATCACCCCACTGGTCAGCTTATCCAGCCGATGAACTATCCCCGGCTTAAGCTCCCCTCCAATCCCGCTCAAATTCGGACAATGATAAAGCAAAGCATTCACCAAAGTCCCTGAAACCTGACCACCAGCCGGATGGGTCAATAGCCCAGCTGGCTTATCTATTACCAACAAATCCTCATCCTCATATAATATCTTCAATGGAATCGGCTCCGGCTCCAATTTGCTCGGCACTAAACTCGGAATGCTCACCTCTATCAAATCCCCAGACCTAACCTTTAATGAACATCTCCCAGAACCAGAATTTACCCAAACCCTGCCTTCTTTAATCAACCTCTGGATTCTTGCCCTGCTCAAAAACCCAAGCTCCCTCACCAAAAGCGCATCCAGCCGTATCCGCTCTTTTAAATCATCAGAAACCTTTATCTTTATCCTCTCAATCTCCATAACTATTAGCTTTTAAAAATAACCTAAAACTTTAACCATTGCTCCTCGCCTGCTCCTGATATAACCTCCATAAATTCCTAACCAGCTCCTTGCCTCTCCTCCCTCCAATAACCCTTCCCTCATAACTCCTAACCAAACCAACCTCCATTATGGAATTGGTAAGAAAAACCGCTTCACTCTCAAAAATCTCCTCCTCCCCAAATTCCGCCTCCTCTACCAAAAGCCCAAGCTCCTTTCCCAACTCCATAACCTTCCTCCTGGTTATCCCGGGAAGAATTGGCAAACCCAATCCCGGAGTGATTAACCTATCTTCCTTCAACATAAATAAATTCGCCCTGCTCCCCTCTAAAACCTTCCCATCCTCACTCAATAATAAACCCTCATCCGCTCCCCCCCTCCTCGCCTGCCTTAACGCATATAAATATGGCAGATAACTTAGCGTCTTATGCCTTGCCAAAACATAATCCCGACTCAACCTCAATCCCGACCTCACCAAACTCAACTCCATCAGCTCCTTCTTCTCCTCAACCACAACCGCACTCACTACCACCATCCCCTTCTCACAACCATCATATTCAACTCTCCCGCTAAACCTGCCTCTACTCAAACTCAACCTAATCCGCGCCTCCTTTAAATTATTTGCTCTCAACACCTCATAAATAGCCTCGCTCAACTCCTCCTTAGAATATCCAATCCCAAGCTCAAGCTCCTTTGCAGATGCCTCCAACCGCTCCAGATGCTCACTCAGCAAAAATACCCTCCCATTATAAGCTCGCATGGTCTCAAATAAGCCATCCCCAAATAAAAACCCCCGGTCCAATACACTTATCACTGCATCTTTCTCATCCAAAATCCTACCATCTAAAAAAATGAACATCTCCCAAACCTTTTAACTAAATTATAATTCATTCCCTTTATAAAAAAACTTAATCACCCTCTGCGCCCATTCAAAACCATCCTCCAATTACACCCCTCCCCTTAAAACCAAAATGCTGAGGGTGAAATGTTTTGCTAAAAATGTTCAGGAACAAGCCTAACTATAATCTCCAGTTTTTTCTTTATAAGGTCTAGGATAAAAAATGTCCCCTGTATTTCCCGGGAGGGGCTTCTGGTTTATAAAATCAGAAATTCCTTTCTACCACAAAATCCGCCATTGCGATAAGCGCCAGCTTATAGGGAGAATCTGGAAAGATATTGAGATGCTTTTGGGCTATGCTCACATATTGCCGAGCCTTTTCCATTGTGTATTTAATTCCATCTTTTGCCTCAACTAATTCCAGAGCTTTTTCAAAATCCTCTTTTGTCCGATGAGGCTTGGAAAATAGCTCCTTAAGATATTCTTTTCCTTTAACATCTGCTATTTTCCAGGCTCGGATTAAAGGCAGGGTCGCTTTTCCCTCCAGAAAATCCTTTCCCTGCTCCTTTCCCCAGCTTGGGGCCTGATTCCGATAATCCAGCGCATCATCCACTAATTGAAAAGCAATCCCGATATTTAATCCAAAATCCGCCAGCGCCTCTTCCTCTTTCCTGCTCACCTCGCCCAGAATCGCGCCAATCTGGCAGGAGGCGCTAATCAGGCTGGCGGTTTTATCAATAATGCTGGAGAAGTATTCAGACTCGCTGATTTCTATTTTAGCGGTATTAGCTAACTGGAACGCCTCTCCTTCTGCCATCTGGAGTGCGATTTCATTTAAAAGCCCTAAAATCCGGATATTGCCTAACTGCAGAATCATATTAAATGCCTTGAACAAAAGATAATCTCCAACCAGCACGCTCCCCTGATTGCCCCAGATGAAATTGGCGCTGGATTTGCCCCTGCGCATCTTTGCCTCATCTACCACATCATCGTGAAGCAGGGTCGCGGTATGAGCATATTCTATGGCAGACGCATAATAAACCGCTTTCCCACCCTGATAATTACAAAGATGACTGGATAAAAGCAAAAGTGCGGGTCTGAACCGCTTGCCCCCGCTTTTCAGGATATAGTCTGAAACCTCAAAAATCAGTCTTGCCTCGCTTCTTGCCTCCTGAAAAAGTATCTCCTCTACCTGAGCCAATTCCGTATTGATTAATCCTAACTCAACCTCTGGTCTCGCGCCCTTGGTATCCATTTTTTACTCCTACCTTATTATGAACTACTTATGAGACAAAATCCATCTTCAAAAAACGCCGGAAGCCCTTGGTTGAGACCCCCGGCGTTGTCCAAATTTCCATTCTAATTAAATTCTACTTCAGCTCCGCCCTCGTATAATCCAAAATTCTCCGGGCAACAATTAAGGTGTTAATTTGTCCCGTGCCTTCAAAGATGTCATTTATTTTGGCATCTCGGAGCCATTTTTCAACCAATAGCTTTCTGGAATATCCTAAAGGACCAAGTAGTTCTACTGCCTTTTGAGTTATCCAGGTGACCGCTCTACCGGTCTTGGCTTTGCACATACTGGCTTCTAAATTATTATGAAGCCCAGCATCCGCCATCCAAGAAGCTCGCCAGGTCAAAAGCCGACTTACCTTGAGATTAGCCTCCATCATCATCAGGTCCTTTTCTCGGCTGGTTAAATTATTGGGCGCAACCCCGTAGCGAATTTTTACCCCGGCTTGCTGAAATTGCTTTTGCACCTCCTCCAGAGCAGCACGAGCAATACCAATCGCACTTGCCGCCACCATCGGCCTAGTCGCATCAAAAGTAGCCATCACATCCTTAAAGCCTTTTTTCACCTCCGGGCTTCCCAAGATATTATCAAAGGGAATTCTGCAGTCCTCAAAAACTATTGCCGCAGTGTCTGATGCCCGAATCCCTAACTTATGCTCCACCTTGGTCACCTTCATCCCCGGAGTATGATGGTCAACCACAAAGGATTTTATCCCAGCTCTACCTGCGCTTTTATCCACAGTTGCCCAGACAACCACAAACCCCTCAGAATCCTCCACTGCGCTCTTTCCGGCAGTGACAAAAATTTTCTCACCATTAAGCACCCAAGAATCACCATCTCTAACCGCAGAAGTGGTTATAGCCGCGGAGTCCGAGCCTGCGCCCGGCTCTGTTATTGCCATTGCCCCCCATTTGGGCTTGCCCTCACCAAACCGCTTTAAAAACCGCTCCCTCTGTTCCGGAGTGCCTGCGGCAGCAACCGCTGCGCCTCCTAAACCCGGAAAAGGCATCGCTAAATAAAGCCCAGCATCCCCATAGCTTAGCTCCTCCACCATTATTGCGGTCTGGACATTTCTCAGACTAATTTTCTTTTCTTTGGGTGGCTCACCCGCGGGCTTCTCCTTCCTCTCCCCTCCTCCAAACACACTTGCGCCCATCCCTTTCATCACATTCCACATAAAGTTCACCCATTCATCCACCTTCTTATGCTCATTCTCATCTGCCCAGCGCGCCCATTTCCGCATAATGCCCATTGCCACGCCATTGACCATCTTTCGGACACTTTTTATCCCTTCTGGTAGCTCAAATTCAATCATCTTTCCCTCCTTTATTACTCCCAGTCCGATTTAGTTAAACTATTGCCAAACCTTCAAACGCACAAAAACCCCTTCCATTTCTTAACCATAACTCAACTGGATGCTCGCGGATGTAGCCGTGTCCACCCAGAATCTGCACCCCACAATCCGTCACCCACACCACCATCTGGTCCGCATACAACTTGGCTAAATAAGCGTCCTTAAAACCATCTTCTTTTTTCTGGTCTAACTCCCAGGCGGATTCCCAGGCTAAAAGCCGAGTAGAATCCACCTCCCAAGCCATCTCCGCTAACATAAAGGCAATTGCCTGACGATGAGCAATCGGCTCCCCAAACGCAACCCG